>Ga0315905_10000017_pt1 | contig 153130 bp, 181 predicted proteins | sample LakEriMetagenome_5_FD_203522 | JGI IMG/M metagenome (GOLD analysis project Ga0315905, IMG submission 203522) | Freshwater fungal communities from buoy surface, Lake Erie, Ohio, United States - Buoy 4 MA121 | ecosystem: Environmental > Aquatic > Freshwater > Lake | place: USA: Lake Erie, Ohio...
AATGTAAAGTTTTTACTAAAAACTCGAATATTTATAGGTAAAATAAATAAGTAAAGACATTTTAAACATGGCAACAAACAGTAAAGTTTTCGTTTCACCTGGTGTTTATACTTCTGAAGTAGATTTGAGCTTTGTTGCTCAGAGCGTCGGGGTAACAACATTAGGTATCGTAGGTGAAACTTTGATAGGACCAGCTTTTGAACCGATTTTTATTACAAATTTTGATGAGTTCCAAACAGTATTTGGAGGTACTTCACCAGAAAAATTTGTTAATACACAAATCCCAAAGTATGAAGCGGCTTACATTGCAAAAGCATATCTACAACAATCTAATCAATTATTTGTAACAAGAATCTTAGGATTATCGGGTTACGATGCAGGACCATCTTGGTCAATAACCACAGTCGCTAACGTAAATCCATCAACTATTGATGTTTGGTGTTTAAGTTCCGTAACTGACCCAACAACTTGTGTTACAACATGTGTAACACCTAAAGAACTTACATTTACAGTTCCATTTACTGCTTGTACAAATTCAACAACAACAATAGGATTCCAAGCAAATTTCCCATCAATCATTCAAGATATAATCACAGAGCAATACGAAGAGTTTAACGGTAATACTTCTACATTAGAAACTCAAATTAATAATTTAATTTTTAATGTAATAACAAATAATAACCCTTATCTTGCGGAAGATGAACAAATTGCTTACTTTGGTTCTATTGCAACTAATGATTATAACACATTAAATGGTGCAGGATGGACTGCGGAAACAAACGTATTTAATGTTCCATCAGTTTCTTTGGATGCTACTGATTTATTATCACCTTTAAATGACTCTTGGTATTACGCTTTATTTAGTAATACAGGTAATACAAATTACACAGGATATTCATTCTCAACTTTGGTATCAGGTTTAACAGCTTATTATCCAAATCCAACACCTACACCTCAATCATCATCAACACCAACGCCCACACCATCGGCAGCAAATCCTTGTATTACACCGTCACCTTTTGTGTCACCAACACCTACACCTACACCTGTTAACATTGATTGTTATTCAGGAACTATTGTTGGTAAAATTTATTACTACACAGGAACATCATATGTTGATTACGATAATGTTGTTGTTGCGACTTTAAGATCAAGAGGTATTGCAACTTATACAAACTCAACTAATCCAGCATACTCAGTAACTGCAACGACAGATGCTAGTTTAGATATGACAGGTAAATACGCAGGAGTTCTTAAAAACCCATACTTAACATTCGCAGTTAACTGTACTGATAAGTTTGGTCAAAACTTTACATTCGAAACTTCATTAACTCAAAATGATCCTGAGTATATTAGTAAAGTATTTGGAATTGCAAACTTCCAAAAACCAAGAATTGAAGTTCCTTTATTTAATGAGGAAGTATTCCAATCTTGGTTAAACTATTCTTGGAAAAAAGGATATGTTAGAGGTTTAAATCCAAACTTCATAGAATTAGACTCCGCTCAAAGTGGTGATCCTAACTCAATTGGTTGGTATTTGGATAGATATCAAACACCTAATTCACCTTGGGTTGTATCAGAATTAAGGGGTAATAAAGTTTACGACCTATTCAGATTCTACACAATTTCTGATGGTGATGGGGCAAATACATTGATTAAAGTTTCAATTATAAATCAAACTTATAACAACTTAACGTTTGATGTATTAATTCGTGATTATTTTGATACAGATGCAAACCCTGTAGTTCTTGAGAAATTTACAAACTGTACGATGGATCCAGGACAAAACAACTTTATCGCAAATAAAGTTGGTACATTAGATGGAGAATACGCATTGAATTCTAAATACGTAATGGTTGAAATGAATGAGGATGCACCAATCGACGCACTTCCTTGTGGGTTCAACGGATTCAACTTTAGAAATTATGCGGGAGCTCAATCACCATTCCCAATTATTAAAGGTAAATATGACTTCCCTGGTGAAGTGATCTATAACCCACCATTTGGTTTATCTTCAGGTAATGATGATGCATTAGTAAGCCCGGGAGATAATGTTAGAAGAACATACTTAGGTATATCTAATAGTTTAGGATGGGATGCCGCTTACTTCGAATATGTTGGTAAGAGAAATCCTAATAACACTTGTGATATTGATGGATTACCATTCAATTACAGATCGGCAGGTTTCCACATGGATGTAAACGCAAGTGGTTTAACAATCGGACCTGAGTTCTCAACAAGTGGTGACCCAAGATTTATCTGTGGTAACTCATCATTCATTGCAGAACCAGAACTTCCAACAAACGCATACTATAGATTGTTCGCACGTAAATTTACATTCTTAGTACAAGGTGGATTTGACGGATGGGATATCTATAGAGAATGGAGAACTAACGAAGACAGATTCCAAATCGGTAGATCAGGATTCCTATTCGGAGCTTGTCCATCTACAAGATACCCACAAGCAACAGGTTGGGGAGCATTTAAAGAAATTTCTTTAGGTGACGGAACTCAAAACTTCGCAAACACTGACTATTACGCATATTTGTTAGGTCAACAAACATTTGCAAACCCTGAAGCGGTTAACATTAACGTGTTTGTAACACCGGGTATTGATTATGTGAATAACAGTAACCTTGTTGAAGACGCAGTTAACATAATTGAATTTAACAGAGCTGACTCATTGTATGTTTGTACAACACCCGATATTGACTTATTCGTTCCAACAACAACAGGTGGTGACTATTTTATTTACCCGACTGAAGCGGTTGACAACTTAGAAAATACAGGAATTGACTCTAACTACACGGCCACTTATTATCCTTGGGTATTGACAAGAGATAGTGTAAACAATACACAAATCTACATCCCACCAACAGCTGAGGTGACAAGAAACTTAGCGTTGACAGACAACATCGCGTTCCCTTGGTTCGCAGCGGCGGGTTACACTCGTGGTATTGTTAACTGTATTAAAGCACGTAAGAAGTTGACACAAGAAGATAGAGACATCCTTTACGTAGGTAGAATTAACCCAATCGCAACCTTCTCTGACGTAGGTACAGTAATTTGGGGTAACAAAACTCTACAAGTAAGAGAATCGGCTCTTGACAGAATCAACGTTAGAAGATTGTTGTTACAAGCTCGTAAATTGATTTCAGCGGTATCTGTAAGATTATTGTTTGAACAAAACGATTCACAAGTAAGACAAGACTTCTTAAATGCTGTTAACCCAATCTTAGATGCGATCAGAAGAGATCGTGGTTTATATGACTTCCGAGTTACAGTTTCTTCAGATCCTGAGGATTTAGATAGAAACCAAATGACAGGTAAGATTTATATCAAACCAACAAGATCACTTGAATTTATCGACATCACATTCTACATCACTCCAACAGGAGCATCGTTTGAGAATATATAAGTTGGTTTATTATTCATACGAAAAGGGGGGACGGAAGTTTCCCCTTTTTTTTGTTTAACAAGATATTTATCTAATAAAATATAAAATGTCTTCAGTTTATTGCTCAACATGTAACGGTACCCAAGAAAGCTGGGTTAATATCGGTGATTTACCATTTAATTATCCTAGTCTAACACCAAATGATTCATTCATCGTAGGTGATGGGTTTGATGATATTATTCTATCAACAGTAATTCAATCAGACGGAAAGATATTAGTTGGTGGTGGTTTTACATCATATAGTGGGGTATCTAAAAATAGAATTATTAAATTAAACTCTGATGGATCAATAGATTCTAGTTTTGTAACTGGCTTAGGGTTTGACGGTAGTGTTAGGGATATTGAAGTTCAGTCGGATGGAAAAATACTAGTTGTTGGGGGGTTTACAGAATATAGCGGAGTTTCTTATGGTGGAATTATTAGGTTAAATACTGATGGTTCTATTGACAATAGTTTTGTTATTGGAACTGGATTTAATGGTGATGTTTATACAATTGAATTACAATCGGATGGAAAAATATTAGTTGGTGGTGAATATAATGAATATAGTGGAGTTTCTTCTAATTATATAATTAGATTAAACTCTGATGGATCAATAGATTCTAGTTTTGTTATTGGTACCGGATTTAATCAGGTTGTTCTTACAATTGAATTACAATCGGATGGAAAAATATTAGTTGGTGGTAATTTTACATTATACAGTGGAATATCTAATAATTACATTGTTAGATTAAATACCGATGGATCTGTTGATAATAGTTTTGTTATTGGTAGTGGATTTAATAACATTGTTTATTCAATACAAATACAATCAGATGGTAAAATAGTGGTTGGTGGTGATTTTGGTGAGTATAGTGGTTTAACTTATGATAAAATTATAAGATTAAACTCTAATGGAACAATAGATTCTAGTTTTGTTATTGGTAGTGGATTTAATCGTAGCGTAAATTCATTAAAAATATTATCAGATGGAAAAATAGCTGTCGGAGGATATTTTGGAGAATATGATGGTACGACAAGTCCGGGAATTGTTTTATTAAATAACGACGGGTCTTTATTTAATCTATATGTTGGGACTGGTTTTAATAATTCACCTTATAGTATATCCGAAACAAATAATGGTAATATTTTAGTTGGCGGTGAATTTAATCAGTTTAACGTAACTAACTCAAATTACATAATAATGTTAGACATTAATTTAAGTTTATCGTCTTATAGAACCACAAATCAACTTTGTGTTTATCCGATAAGTGGATTTACGTACAATGGAAATTTGGTTTTTGATGCTTTTAATAATCAAATATTAAATAGTTATGTAAACACAATACAAATACAACCAGATGGTAAAGCACTTGTTGGTGGAGCTTTTACAAATTACATTATTAGATTATTTCCGGATGGATCCATTGACCCAACATTTAATGTTGGTTCAGGTTTTAACGGTATAGTATATAAAATAAAAATACTTGATAATGGAAAAATACTAGTTGGTGGTGAATTTACTTCTTATAATGGATATTCGTCAAACTATATTGCAAGATTAAATTCAGATGGTTCATTTGATGAAACTTTTGGTATTGGAACTGGTTTTAATAATATATTAAGAGATATTGAGGTATTACCTGACGGTAGAATATTATGCGGAGGTGACTTTACCACATTTGATGTACTTTTTAGTATTGGTAATGGATTTAATAATAGTGTTATTACAATACAAATACAACCGGACGGAAAGATATTAGTTGGAGGTAACTTTACAACTTATAGTGGTGTATCTATAAATAATATTATAAGATTAAACACTGATGGATCAATAGATAATAGTTTTGTTATTGGTACTGGATTTAATAGTACTGTTTTGTCAATTGAATTACAATCAGACGGAAAGATATTAGTTGGTGGTATATTTACATCATATAGTGGTGTATCTAGAAATAGAATTATTAGATTAAATACTGATGGATCTGTTGATACTAGTTTTGTTATTGGAACCGGATTTGATAATTTTATTTTTTCAATTGAATTACAATCAGACGGAAAGATATTAGTTGGTGGTTTCTTCACATCTTATAGTGGTGTATCTAGAAATAGAATTATTAGATTAAACACTGATGGATCAATAGATAATAGTTTTGTTATTGGTACTGGATTTAATAGTACTGTATTTGACATTGAACTACAATCAGACGGGAAGATATTAGCGGGTGGAGCATTTACATCTTATAGTGGTGTATCTAGAAATTTTATTATTAGATTAAATACTGACGGATCTATTGACACTAGTTTTGTTATTGGTGCGGGGTTTAATAATGTTGTTTACTCAATCGCAACCCAATCAGATGGGAAGATATTAGCGGGTGGCGACTTTACATCATATAGTGGAGTATCTAGTAATAGAATTATTAGATTAAACACAGACGGGTCTATTGACACTAGTTTTGTTATTGGTACTGGATTTAATAGTATTGTCACATCAATCGCATTACAATCAGACGGAAAGATATTAGTTGTTGGATGGTTTTCATCATATAGTGGTGTATCTAGAAATAGTATTATTAGATTAAATAGCGATGGATCAATAGATGTTAGTTTTGTTATTGGCACTGGATTTAATGGTCAGGTAAGTATAATTACATTACAACCTGACGGAAAAATGTTAGTTGGTGGTGCATTCAGTTCTTATAGTGGATATTATTCACCCCGTTTAATAAGATTAAGAACAAACGGATCAATAGATGCCGATCAATGTAATAAAATATCGTTACTAACTGAAAATGGTAATTTTGATAATAGTTTTGTTATTGGAACTGGATTTAATAGTCGGGTAAATACCATAACATTACAATCAGACGGAAAGATATTAGTTGGTGGCGACTTTACATCATATAGTGGAGTATCTAGTAATAGAATTATTAGATTAAACACAGACGGGTCTATTGACAACAGTTTTAGTATTGGGTTAGGATTCGATTCCCAACCTCTTGATCTTGTGTTACAAGCGGACGGAAAGATACTAGTTGGTGGTATATTTACATCATATAGTGGTGTATCTAGAAATTATATAATTAGATTAAATACCGATGGTTCTGTTGACACTAGTTTTGTTATTGGTACTGGATTTGATAATTTTGTCTCTGTAATGGATTTACAATCAGACGGAAAGATATTAGTTGTTGGTGGTTTTACATCGTATAGTGGGGTATCTAGTAATAGGATAATTAGGTTAAACACAGATGCGTCTGTTGATGATAGTTTTGTTATTGGTAGTGGATTTAACGATACTGTTCAGGATATTTCGGTACAACCGGACGGAAAGATATTAGTTGGTGGTTACTTTACCACATTTGACTTTATCTCCAGATATTATATTGCGGAACTTTATACGGAAGGAACAACCCCAATTGAATTATCTAGTTTTCTTGAATTCTCTTCTTGTACGGAATGTTTTAACTTCACAATTAACTCTGGAGACGAATACTTGATGTGTGAAGTTTGTAATGGTGATACCTTCACTGTAAACCCACCTCACCCGGTATGGACAAACAATTATGGAACCGCAGTTACAATATTAGATGCTATCGTTTTAGGTGGCCCGAATGGATTAAATAATTAAATTAAAAAAATAAGTATTTATTTATATGAATTACAAAAAAATTGTTAAACAGATTATTTCAGAGATCATTCACGATCAGATGAAACCCACAATGAAGTATTATGCTTTTGATTGGGATGATAATCTTATGTATATGCCGACAAAAATTTATCTTTTAGATGATAAAGGAAAAACTGTTGGTATGTCTACGGAAGATTTTGCAGAGTATAGAACTGAGATAGGTAAAGAACCATTTGAATACGAGGGGCATACTATTGTAAATTTTGATAAAGATGCCTTTAGAGACTTTAGAGTACCGGGAGATAAGGCTTTTATTAGTGACGCTATGAAAGCAGAAACAGGACCAGCTTGGAGTGACTTTGTTGAGGCGGTTAATAATGGGTCTATATTTTCGATCATCACAGCAAGAGGACACACCCCTTCGGTACTTAAAAATGCTGTTTACAACTTAATTAAGAAGAACAAACACGGATTAAGTGAAAAAGAACTTGTTAAAAATCTTAAAAAATATAGAGATTTAGCAGATGAAGAAGATTTGTCTGATGATGAATTGGTTAGAGCTTATTTAGATATGAATAAGTATCATCCTGTAAGTTTTGGTGAAGGTTCAGCTGCGAATCCTGAGGAACTTAAAGTGAAAGCAATGAGAGAGTTTATGACATATGTTCAAGACTTATCAAGAAAATTACAAGAAAAAGCCTTTATGAAAAATAAAATAAGTAATTACTTTATACCTTATATTGGTTTTTCAGATGATGATTTAAGAAACGTTCAAGCAATGAAGAAACATTTTGATGATGAATCTGGATTAGATATTTATCATACAGGAGGAGGTAAAAAAACTAAATTTGAATAATAACTGGGACTAGTTAAGATATAATTTGAAAAATAATCGAAGTAAATAGAAAAATTTTTATTTCATAGTATTTATAATAAAAATAAAACAAAATTTAAACAATAAGATATGGCTGATTTATTAATGAAAATGCCGATCCCTTACGAACCGAAAAGGGAGAACCGATGGATTTTGAGATTTCCATCATCACTTGGTATTAACGAGTGGTATGTAGAAAGTACATCAAGACCAAAACTTACTATTGGATCTAAAGAGATCGAATTTTTAAATACTTCAACGTTTGTTGCAGGTAGATTTAAATGGGAAGCAATTTCAGTTAAGTTCCGTGACCCTATCGGACCTTCAGCTTCACAAGCTATTATGGAATGGATTCGTTTATGTGCTGAGTCGGTAACAGGACGTATGGGTTACGCTGCGGGGTACAAAAAGAATGTCGACCTTGAGATGTTGGATCCAACAGGGGTAGTTGTTGAAAAATGGATATTAGAAGGAGCATTTCTTTTAGGATATGATGGAGGTTCTTTAGCTTACAACTCTGATAATATCGCAGGTATCACATGTCAAATGCAAATGGATAGATGTATCTTAGTATACTAATCTAAATAACACTAAAACGTATAACCGTAGACTTTACAGTTTACGGTTTTTTTTTATTATTTAAGTTGAAATTATATATAATATGGAACAAAATGAATATACAGTAGGTCACGGTAATTTAAATTTACCTCATGACGTTATAACTCTACCAACACAGGGTATTTTTTACAGATCAAAAAAGAAAACAGTTAAAGTGGGTTATTTGACTGCGGTTGATGAAAACATACTTTCAGATTACGACGGTACAAGAAATGTTACTGAGTCAATTATTCTACCATTGTTAAGAAACAAAGTATATGAAAGAGAAATTAGACCTGAAGAACTCTTAGATGGAGATGTAGAGGCAATTTTATTATTTTTAAGAAACACGGCTTTTGGACCTGAATACAAATTAACAGTTACAGATCCCTCAACAGATCAAAAGTTTACGGCAACAATCCAATTAGATGAACTTAATTTCAAAAAAACAGAAGTACAACCTGATGAAAACGGACTTTTCAATGTGACATTACCTGTATCTAAAAGAAAAGTATCTTTAAAACTATTGTCTTTAACGGATACATTAGAGATCGATAGAATCATTAAAAGCTATCCTTCCGATAGAACAGCACCTTCAATTACCACTAAATTAAACAAACACATTGTTACTTTAGATGGGGATGGAGACAGAATTAAAATTTCAACATTTGTTGAAACTATGCCTATCGGAGATTCTAAATATATTAGAAGATTCCTTGTTGATAACGAACCAAGATTAGATTTAAGAAAAGAAGTAATAGCCCCGTCAGGAGAAAAAGTAATGGTTAACATTGCTTTTGGGGTGGAATTTTTTCGGCCTTTCTTCGCAGTATAAGATAACCATATTAGATGAGTTTTATTATTTCTCAAAAATTTTCAGAACACAGTACTCTGAGTTCATGTCTTTGCCCACGTATGTAAGAAAATACTTAATTAACAAATATGTTGAAGAAATTGAAAATAAATAATTTGATATTTATGAGTAAATAGAATACTAATAATGACTGAAGAAGAAAAAAAAGAAGTCCAAAAACAAATTCAAGAAGCGGTTGCTGCCGAAAGAAAGAAAATTGCTCAAGGAGTTTCTGGTGAAGAAACAAAAATTCCTTTACTTGATTTTAAGGAAGACTACGTAAAAGATTGGACTGTTGGTCTTGGTACTATTAAAACAGAAGTTGGAAAAACTATGGAAGAAGTTGCCGCTTCTTTTACCGATAAAAGTTTGGGTGAAAATACTTTCATTAAGTTATTAGATGAACAAGCTACGGAACTTTCGTCACAATTTGGTGTTGGAAAAGGTAGGATGGAGGAATTTCGTCAATCTATTGCCGATGTATCACCAGCACTTATTAGAATGGGAGTGGACCAAGCCGATGCAATCAAGAACATTGGTAAAATGGGAGAAGCTTTAGGTTCCGCGGCAAGTTTAGGAAGTGAGGCAATAATTGAACTATCCGCCGCTTCTAAAGCTACAGGACAAGATGTTGGTCTTTTAACTGAAAAATTTAGAGAAGTTGGTGTTTCAGTTTATGATGTTGGTGATGCAATGTTAGATGTTGCAAATTCAGCAAGAGCTGCCGGTGTTTCAGTTGGTGCGGTATCTTCCGCTGTTGCTCAAAACATAGGAAAACTAAACTTATATAATTTTGAAGGTGGTATTAACGGACTAACAAAAATGTCGATACAGGCATCAAGACTTGGTGTTGATATGGGTAAAGTATTTAAAATTGCCGATGATTTATTCTCACCTGAAAAGGCAATTGAAATGTCAGCATCATTACAAAGATTAGGTGTGACAAGTAGTGGATTGTTAGATCCATTAAGGGCGATGGACATGGCACAAAATGATCCTGAAGCATTACAAAACGAGATCCTTAACATTTCTAAAGAATTTACCAAGTTTAATGAACAAACAGGTAAGTTTGAAATTATGCCAGGTTCAAAACGAAGATTAAGAGAAGTTGCAGAGGCGATGGGTATGACCGCAGAAGAATTGGCAGGTATGTCAATTAAAGCTTCGGAGTTTGACAAAAAAATGTCACAAATCAAATTACCTAGTTTTGCTGAAGGTAATGAAGAAACTAAGGAACTCATTGCTAGTATGGCACAAATGAAAGATGGTGTTGCCACAGTAAACGTTAAGGATGAAAAAACAGGTGAGGTAATATTAAAACAAGTTGATCAATTAACACCTGAAGATATTGAAAAATTAAAAGAGTCTCAAACAACTCAAGCGCAAACGGTTGAACAGTTAGCTTACGACCAATTAACAGAGTTACAACAAATTAATAGTAGTATATCAGGGACAAAAGCCGCTGTTGGGTTTGGAAAGGCAACTTCAGAACCAATTGAAAAACTTTTCACGACTATGATGGGTATTAATAAAGATGTTGCTGTGGGTCTGAATAGAGGAGTTACAACAAAATCTGTAAGAGAACCATTAACAGACTTAACTCAACCAATTGAAGATGCGATAACGGCATTGTTAAAGGAAGACGCTAAAGGGGCCTCAGATGCGTTTAACCAATTTGTTGCGAACGCAGCAAAAATAGAGGAAGAATCAAAAGCTAAAATTCAAACATCATTTGATAATACATTAAAAAGTATTCAGGAAACATTTAATAAGGCTTATAACCCACAAACCCCTTCTCAACCACAAACAGTAAATGTTAATTGGACTATTTCTGGTGATCCTAACATAACTGGTAAAATTAATCAAGATCAATTTGATAGAATGTTAAATACGTCCACATCTAATCCTGATACTAGAATTAACGTAACTAATAATTTAGTTGACAAAAACGCACCATCAGCAACAACAGGAGGTAAAAATCAATAACAATATACTACTAAAAAAAATAGACTATAATCTATTTATAAAATAAAAGTATGGCTGAAAGCTTTTTATCGTTTGGTAACTCAGAATTATTTAGAAAACAGTTATTGGTTAGAAATTTACAACCGTATGGCGTGCCAGGTGCATACACATCACCGGGTAATCCTGTAAATTACGAAACAAACATAACAGTTTCAAACGTAGCGGATTCACCAAATAATTATGTTTCTACAAATTTATTTGCATCAGATTTATATCCACTTAATGAGTACGGACCTGAAGGTGGTTTCGGAAATCCTATTGGTGTTAATTTAACACCCGTTTTAGAACCTAACCAAGGACCATACTATCCTGTTAATGGTGCTCAAACTCAAGGATTAGTTCTTGTCAATGAATTCTTTATTGAATCGGCATATGTAACGAATAAATGGGGACCATCAGGAGGATATAAAGATTTGGTTATCATAACTGATGTTCAACAATCAGGACTTATATACCAACCATATTGGTACCCTGGTTATTATAGTTATTCAAGTTACTCAACATACGGGATTGTTTTTTCAGATGACCCATTAGGGTCTAACGGACCTTTATCTTCCGATAGTTTTTTAGCGAAAATTGGTGCGGAACAATTGAAGTTCGCATTCAATGAAAGGATTGCTCAAGAATTAGAACAAGCAACTATCGGTGCTATTAACTTAGACACGATTACAGATCCATTTTCCGCTAGCTTATTAGCAACAGGGCAACAACCATTTTTCATAAGAAATTGGAAAATTACAGTTCCTGAAAATCCTGCTTTAGCTGCGGTCTCTTTAGGTAATAGATTAACAGGTACTTATTTCCCTGTTTCATTTATTCCTGGTGATTATTTTGATGATGATAATCCCATTAATGGACCACAAAATGCTGCAGCACTAGGAGTTGCAAATAATCTAACAGGTGGGTTGTTAGCACCTATATTAAACAAGTATAGAAATCCATCGGAAGTATTTGTTGCAAACACAGGTAATGGTCAAAGATCGGCATTATTTTCGGCTTTAGATTATAACCTTTATAGACCGGCTTACAATAGAGGAATAGTTGGTGGACTTATCGCAGGGGCATCGGCAGCTGTAAATAGATTATTTGATCAAGACAAAGCTCAATCCTCAGGATATTATGTTGGTAGTGAAAACGCTGAACCCGCACAAATTGATGGACCACCTAATCAATTACCTGTTAATCAATTTGGTGTACAACAACAAACTATTGTTTATGGACCTCAAGAATTAGGTATTTTATATGAAGGTAACGAAAACCAACTTAATTTTGGTTTAAAGGGTAAATCATATACTGATGGTGGTGGAACGTCAGGTCAAATGGTTTGGACTTCACCTAAGTATAAAGGAGACGCTGGTTTCCGTGCAACTGTAGGTGGTGGTGCAGGAAGTTTAGATGATGAGTTTAATCAGATTTCAGGTGATTATTTAAGATATCAATCAACAGATGTTCCTTTTAGACCCGGTTCTATTCTCTATGAGACACAAAGATTGGTAGATTCTGCTGATCAAGTACAAGGACAAGCCAGACTAAAGCATGTTGGAACTGCAATTAACCAAGTTTCAAAAGTATTCAATGATGGATATAAAGAGTTAACCAAAGGTTCAAGAGTTTTATCTTATGTTAATCAAGCGGACGGAACTCAAGCAGGATTAGAATATTGTAGAGTATTCCAAAAAGATACTCCATATTACACATATGCTGACTTACAAAAAGTTGATGGGATCACAACTTCGGGTAGAAGATTTGACTATTCAATATTCGACAACACATATAACTTGAACATTGCTCCTTTAAGAAATCCGGGATCGACAAACATTGTTGATGGAAAAGTTAAAAAGTACATGTTCTCAATCGAGAACTTAGCTTGGAGAACTTCAGACAGACCGGGTTATACTTACGATGATTTACCTGTATGTGAAAAAGGACCAAATGGAGGAAGAATTATGTGGTTCCCACCATATAACGTTAAATTCAATGACGATACAAAACCCGATTTCAATGCAACAAGTTTCATCGGTAGACCTGAACCAATTTACACTTATAAAAATACATCTAGAAGTGGACAGATCAGTTGGACAATTATTGTAGATAATCCATCCATGATGAATACTATCATTGAAAAACAATTGAAAGGAGCAACAAAAGACAGGATTCAAAGTATCATTGATTCATTCTTTGCCGGATGTACCAAATATGATATGTATGAATTAGGTATTAAATTTAATACTATACCAACAAAAGATTTATATACATACCAACAAATATTAAATAACCCAAGATTAACAACAGAAGAACAAGTAGAGGTCTTTCAAAGCATACCTGTAAATCAAGAAGCGACAAACGATGGTGATGCTTCAGGTGCCGACGGGACTGAAGGAACAACTGGAACTGGAAACCAACAAAAAGAAAATATCCAATATGTTGAAACCGATTTAAGTAATTATGTTGGTTATGGTTTCTATTTTGAAAATGACGTACCTGGAGGACCAAACGGAACTAAACCTGGTGAAGACAAAACTAAAGGGGAATCGGCTTACAACTTTAGTTACTATTATAATCAATACATTGGGTTACAACCAACCTATTTACAACAAGCACCTCAAAACGTTTATGTTGGGACTGATCAATTTACTAAGGATGGAATTCCAAACTTCTTCTCAACAGTTATTGAAGGTAACTTTAATTTAATCCAAAACGAACTTGTTAAACAAAAAATTGAAGATATCTTAGTTAAACAAAAAGGTAAAATTGAAATAGAATTGGTTGGTTCGGCATCGGCACCACAAACTGTATCGTATAATAAATTATTATCTGAACGAAGAAATTTCTCAGTTCAAAAATGGTTTTTAGATCAAAAACTAAGTGATGGTAAAACAATTAGAGAATATCAAGAAATGGGGAACTTTAAGGTTATTTTAAATCCAAATGGTGAACAACTTGTAATTCCAAAGACCAAAGAACAAGCCGCAGCAACCACAGGTGATACTACAGACATTAGTGTTACAAATGCACAAGGTGGTAATGTTTTAAATGCTAGTGTTGATTGTACTAAAAATATAACTTTAGTATCAACTCAAAACCCAACTTCAGGTGATGTCCAAGAATCTAGTAAAGCACAGTGGTATAGCATACCTGCGATGGCTTGTCGTAGAGTTGCGATCCAAAGGATTAAAGCCGAGATCCCAAAAAATGAAACTCCTCAACCAAGTCCCGTACCACCTAAACCGGTACCTACACCTGTACCGAATATTCTTACAGGTCAGACTCAAAGTATTAAACCTGAGCCTAAAATAACTATCGAACAAAAGATTAAAGAAGGTATCTCTAAAAAAATATTAAGAAATCTTTTTACAGAGTGTGATTATTTCCAAATCATTAAAGAAAGTGATCCTATGGTATATGATTCTATAAAAGATAGAATTAAATATTTTAGTCCGGCTTTCCACTCGATGACACCTGAAGGTTTGAACGCTCGTTTGACTTTCTTACAACAATGTATGAGACCTGGTCAAACAATTCCTGTTATAGGTGCCGACGGTAGACCTAAATATAATGATGCATTGAATACCACTTTCGGTGCACCGCCAATTTTGATTTTAAGATTTGGTGACTTTTATCATACCAAAATAGTACCAACAAATCTTGGTATTACTTACGATCCACTTCATTTAGATATAAATCCTGAAGGTATTGGCGTACAACCAATGTTAGCGAACATTTCATTGTCATTTAATATAATTGGGGGTATGGGTCTTAAAGAACCAGTTCAAGAATTACAAAACGCACTTTCGTTTAACTATTATGCTAATACTGAAATTTATGATGAAAGAGCAACTGCGACTGAAGATACAAGTAAGATGGATCAATACGTTGTTCAAAAGATAACTTCTGCATTACCAACAGTGAGTTCACAAGAGGCCGCGAATATTGTTAATAACGTACAACCTAAAAAAGGAGGAAGTACTATAGGTGTGATAGCCAGTGAAACTGAAATGGATTATACAACCATATTAACATCATTACAAGATGGACTACAAGGATACTTCAAAGCTTATTATGATGCTATTAGTAAGATTAATACCGATTACAATTTTGGTGCGTTACAGATAGCCTTACAAGAAAAATCATATACTGAGGGTGATCTTTCTGAATATACAAATGATAAAGTTAAAACAACCCTTTATGGTAAAAGTAATAATTATCAAGAATATGTTGAGAACTTAATCAAAGAGGTTAAAAAAGATATTGAACAAAATGACGACCCTATTATGTCTTCATTGAAGGGTGAAAGTCAAATGACAAATAAGATTAAAAGAGAATTAGAAGATAAATTACAAGCTTACGCAACACAAAGACAACAACCAATGTTAGATGTTATAGTGAATAACACCTCAAACATCACCAAAGTCACAACTGATCTGAATTTTATTTTTAGACAATTAGATGTTGTATCTGATAAATTAGATGGTGATCTTGGATCTAATAATCAACCAAACGCTTATGATCTTAGTGGTGATACTTTCTTTGGTCCAGCAACTACTGATGGTACTTTGGCGAATTTATACACTAAAAAAGTACCTGAAACAATAACTAAGTTTGAAAAACTTTTGGAAAGTTATAAAATTATATCAAAAGACGGATTTTTTAACCCAAGAAAATCAACTATTGAAAATGGAAGTGGTTGTAAATTTGTTGTAAATAATGATCCTTATTTTGGCGCTAATGGTGATTGTTCTTGGAATAGATTTTATATTGCAATGTCACCTTTATTTACTAAAGAACAATCATATACTGAATTTGTAAATGATTTGGTAAGTGGACCTGAAATAAAAGTTAATTCTACTATTGTTGAATTAGTAAAAAAACAATGTGGATATATAAAAGACAGTCTATTCCTACCCTTTCAAAAAATATGGACCGACACATTTATTGAAATTGAAAAATCACAAGATTATGTTGCAGTTACAACATTTAAATTACCTGACGCACAAGTTAAAAAATGTAATTTTGTAACACCGGCAACGGACAACGTAAATCAAAAGAATAAGAAATTAAAAGACCTGTACTCAAGTGTTAACTTGAACGACAATAAAAAGACCTTCAATGGTAAAGTAACATTCAATTAAAATGCCTTTTCAATATTGGAATAGATATACGAATTTTTTAATCAATGGAGAACAAACTGTTGTACCATTTGTGCCAGTACCCGCAAAAACCTCAGATAAAAATTATATTTTTATTGTAGGTCAATCAAGATTAGATAAAGTTTCACAACAATTTTATGCGTCACCCTACTTTGGTTGGTTAATAATGGCTGCAAATCCCCAATATTCAGGTAATGAATACTCAATACCTGATGGTGCAGTATTGACAATTCCATATCCGTTAGTAGCTTCTTTACAAGACTATAAAAACGCATTAGAAAATTACTTCTTCTACTATGGCAGATAACGGCGAAAATATATTAGTAGAATTTGACTACGATAATATTACTTTAATTGACCCAAATAAATTAATTGATGAACAAGGTAATGTTAAAGATCGTCTTGTAAAACAAGAGGACCTGATTTTCTATGCGAATTTGGAATGTAATGTTTTACCAAGAACGAAATTGGCTGTTGGTTCGGCAATGAACGATCAACAAAGAACTATCTCAGTTGGTAGGATTAATTTTTTAAATCCTGGCCATAAAACATTTTTGGATACTGCTTGGTCAGACGAACTAACAGGTAAGGGTACCTTAGAAGGTAAAGGTGTAAATCAACCTAAATTGACTGCAGTCAAAAACCCAAACAAATCCGATGATTACTACATAACTCAAAACCTTTGGTCTAATGGAACACCGGGTGCGGTCGATAATGGATTCTTAGGTATTAAAAGTATTCGATTTTCAATAGGAACTGACTTCTTACCGGTAATAGATATTGAATTAGAAGACGTTAAAGGTAGAGCTTTATTTGAAGGTGGAAACAGTTCACCATATTCTGCTTTCTTTCAATTACCATACCCACAGTTTACATTAACAATGAAGGGTTATTATGGGAAGGCGGTTAAGTTCCCTATAATGTTACAATCATTTAGTTCTAAATTTAATCCATCTACACATAATTTTGAAATATCTTTAAAGTTCTACGGATACAAATATACTTTATTATCATATGTAAATTATGGGTCATTGATGGCAGTTCCACATATGTATAACAATGTTGTTAATCAGACTACCGCAAGTAAAACACAAGGATCTAATACAAATGATCAATCTGCACAAGCACCAACGATTGTAAGTAGAGGTTATCAAAAGATGAAAGAAATTTATTCTGATTATAAATCTAAAGGACTCATTCCTGATGATTTTCCAGAAATAACATTGAACCAACTTAATTTCAGATTACAAAAATTTATTGACGACGTATTAAGTAAGTTTGCAAAAGAGAATCTTGGTGTTTTAACTGAGATGACAAATTATACAAACGCATTGACTTTGTACCAACAAAAAGTTTTCTTGTATGGATCTTCGTGGTTTAATACTTATATGAATGTAAAATCTCCTATAGTTTTAAAAAACGGACAAAATATTTATGATTTCAAACCTGACTTAGATGCTCAAAAACAAGAAACCGCTTTAACCGAACTTGAGGGTATTATTAAAGACAATAACGCAAAATTAAACGAAAATAGTATTTTTGGTACAAACGGATCTTATACTGTTGGAAACAAAACAGTACAGTCTAAAATACCAGTTCCAATAGAAACGAAAACATTTGCGAAAGGTGAGTTAATAACTAATGTAGATTTAGAAAAAACTTTTAGAGCGTCACCAAACGCACCTAAAGGAACATTGTCACCATCAAATACACCACAAACAGGGTTGACCGCCACAGATTTGGCATTTGCAACATTTAAAACAAATTTAGAAACTAAATTTAAAGAAACAAATGGGCAATTTTTTATTTTTGACGGACCAAATACTTTCATGAGTATTACAGATACTGCCGGTAAATCAGCACAAAAGTTTAGAACACAAATTGAACAACAAATTACTGAGAGTTTGGCTTCTAAATTTAATGAACAAGGTGAAAATAGTTTAGGGTTTATTCCATCCATAAGAAACATATTAGCAATTTTTTATTGTCAAGGAGAGGCTTTTCTAAGGTTGTTAGATGAGGTTCACAAAAAAGCTTGGGACCAAAGAGAAAATCCTTATAGAAGAGCCGCAATTTTTGGAAATCAAACAACAGCACCAAGTGTGGACATTAAAGACTCAACACAAAACAATGAACCAATTTATCCTTGGCCACAAGTTATACAAGAGACTGTCGGTGACGACAATCAAGAAAAATTCCAAGTAATTTACCCTGGTGCTCAAAATGTTGCAAACTCATATAGGGCTTATGATCCTGAAATATGGCCTGAGGTTGAATTTGTTGAACAATTCATAAAAGGATATACACAAAGACAAAATGATGCAGATAAGAGAGGTGCTGAATTTAATGAAATAGATCTACAACCATCTCGAATCTCTTTAAATGGAATTGATTTCCCAGTTTCAAACGAAGTATTTCAAAATAAAGAAGAGTCTAAATATTTCTTTGAGATATATGAAAGACTTCTTTTAAATTCATATTACAGTAGACTTAATAGACAGTCAGGATATAATCTATCTATTTATGAAGCAGAAGCGGATGACGAAGCGGTAAACATATTAACAAGTCTTGGTCAAGATAATCCTTTCTTATCTAAAACTATTAAAGAATATCTTTTGGATAGTAATAATTATTTACCATTCTTAAGACATATATCGAATCAAGGTCAAGGTGAAAGTTGGCAATCTTATATTAGAGGTGAATTTGTCACTAACTATATTAAAAATGATGTAAACAACCCAAATGTTTTATATAATGAAGATATAATAGTATCTACTAAATCACAACCTAATGTTTCTTTAAGTAACCCAAAAAATTTAACAAATCTAAATAAATATATTGCGGGTTCTTCTTCATCAAATACGTTTGAGTTTGGGGATACATACCCAATAACAGATTTAGATTGGGATAGAAAAAATTTGGCAAATGGTAAGTCATTAAATAATGCAAATGAAGCATTTGATACTAAAGATGTTCTTAATTACAACCCAACCCAATTAACAATAACTAACTTTTTGGATAACACAAACGAGAATCAAAGAAGACCTTTTACTTACTTCAATTTTGTTAATCTGAATGTTACTCCTGATGTTACAAATCTAAAAACTTTCTATAAAGATAGAAAATATCAAGATCAATTAGTTACAGAGGGTAATATATCCTACTCAAATTATTCAGGAAATGTTTTTTCTGAACAAACAACATCTATGTTGAATACACCGTACTTCATAAATGCGATACAACAAGGTGTGTTTAATTTTAGATACAAACAAAATGATCCTTATCCTTATAAAAGTGCAGCATATTTGTTCTTGAATAGTTTACCTTTAGGTACTTTAAGAGAAAAATACAAAACTTTTGATGGTCAGGCAACAACTGATTTGAACTATATCTTATCCACAATGAAAAAATTTGGTGCTGTTCATAAGTTACCATATGCTTGGATTTTGAAATACGGATCTATTTGGCACAGATATAAAACCTATGACAAAACAGGAAAAGACTTTTTAGATGATGTATGGAAAAACTTTAACTATTTGGAAAATTGGGATCCAGGTTTTTCTTCATCAACAAAAACATATTCATTATTAATTGATGGAGATCAAAAAAATCTTGTATTACAAAATAATTCGGGATCACCGACATTTACAGATATGACAACAGGATTCTATCCCCAATTAATCGACGACTTCAACGTATTCTTACAAGGGTTAAAATTATTCAGTGGTAAAACACAAGTAACAGGTAGTGCGGTAGTTCAGAGTATTTCAGGAAATTCTAATGTGTTTACGGTTACAGGAACCTGTACTTGTGCGGGAAGTGCAATAACTGTAAACTCAATTACTAAGAACTTCATCCAAGTAAATGATACAATATCTATACCAATTGGTAATATAAATATTAATTTAGTGGTTACTGGTATTGGACCAAATACATCAGGTGGGACAGGTACATATAGTGTAACCCCAAGTTTTACGTCAACAACAACTAATTTTGTTTTAGGTAGCTACATTAGTGTTAGCGGTTTAACTTTGAGTTCTTTAGGTACAGGTAGTATTTTAACAGGATCTTCAATAAGTCCTCAAGTAACAATACAAAAACAAATTACGGGACCAACACACTCAAATGGGGTTTATAAGTTAACATCATCAGCGGCTACGGTTGCTTCAGACTTTAGAGTTCTTAACCCACCACTACAAGTAAATCAAATTGATAGTAACGTTTTAAGTGCTGGACAAATAATAAACGGACCTAACTTAAATGGTAACGTTACAATTATAAGTCAAATTTCAGGAACAACAGGTGGTAACGGTATATACATAGTATCCTCAGGACAAACAGAACCAACATCATCACCATTTGTTGTACAAAACCAATATATACAAGGTATAGGTTCCTCGGCAATACAACCATTATTAGACAATAAAAAACTAATAATATTTAATACAACAGACTCAACTATATATGGGGCACCAGGATTTGACCCAAATAGTGCACTTAGAACTATGAGAATATCACCTTATTCTGTTATTGTTAGATCAACTGACGAAACAGGGTATTATGTTCTACCATCTTTTGGATCAAATGTAAATCAGGCAAAAGAAGAGGCATTTAAAAATGGTAGTATGAAGACAGAATTGTATAACAATCCTGCAATGTTTAATGGAAGTGTAAGGTTATTTTGGAACGCACCTCAATACGGATGGTTTAATAATGATCAAGTTAAAAAGAACAATCCTATAACTTATTTAAAAGAAATTTTGAATGAACAAAAAGAACAACAAAACTTTTTGATTTCAGGAGAGATAAATGATTATACAAGTTTTGAAGAATTATTCACAACATTTAATAGTCAAACCTTAGATTTGTTTGAATCCGAATTTTTAAATTTCAGTAGATCTCTTTATGATTATGTTGACACATTACCTGAGACTACAAAATCTGAAGTGTTAAACGCCACAACAACCCAAGTTAAAAATCCTGATGGTAGCGTTGTTGAAATTAAAAATCCTGACGGAAGTGTTGGGTCATTATCTCAAAAAACATTTAAGAATTTTCATTTCTTAATGAAAGAATTAATGAAAATACAAACCCCAACAGGAACGTCACCTGAAACAAAACTTAGTGAAATAATTACAAGTCAAAACACACAGTTTCAACAAGTATTGTCATCTTTTGTGAACTATGATGTGGCCTTTAAATTTGGAAACCCGACTCAGTTTGATAGAAGATTGTACTTAACTTTCTCAACAAGGTTCTTAGAGAACCCAATTATTTATGGACCATATGAACAAGGAACACTACCACCACAAGTTACTGTTGCTCAATCAAAACAACAAAGTCCTGAAACGTGGAAAAAACTATTATATTATGTTGGAGAATCTTCAATACCTAAATTACAATATAAAAATAACGGATCATACATAACAGACTTCTTCATTGATTTAAACGTCCAATTTAATGAAAAAAACGTTGAGGATTTTGCACCACTTATTAAAGTATATGCCAGTGAAAAATTAAAAAATAATAACTTGAATTTGTCTTCATTTTATTCTTTGATGGATAATTACATAATTGCATCTGATAATTACATAGGTAATGTTATTAATGTAATGTTACCTCAAGTAAGAAAAGAATTACCAACAGTTTTAATCAATCAAGAGTTAACGGATAATAGGGCTAATTTGGAGGCAGGTTTTACTGAACAAACAAGAACTGAATTATGGGAAACATTTAAGGCATTAAATGATAGTTGGATTGCAGGATTCGATTTTCAAAACAAAACATTATTTGAAGATGTTCTTTTGGTAGATAGAGCGAGTAGAAATGTTGGAGATAAAATTATTGTGGACATTTTTGAAATTCAAGAGTTGATAACTGACGGAAGCTATAAGAATACATTGTTGGATATGATTACAACGATATTGGTTCAGAATAACTTCCAATATTTTATGTTACCTGCATTTGTTAATTTCTACAATATCCAAGATGTTGAAAAAAACCCAACTCCTAGACCTGACGGAACTTTAGAATTTGGTAATTCTTTATTTGGAACATTCTTAAATGTTGATTACAGAAATAGTTCACCAAAATTCTTATGTTATTATGTTAACAAACCAAGCGAACACTTGGATATGAATGACAATATAGATTATAGATATCGAGATGATGCTTTTGATCTTAGACGAGCTAGTGATAACCCACTTCAAGAAAACCAAGCTTACAAGTTAGATTGGGATAAATCAAACAAAGTAGTCGGATTCAATGTGGACGTAACAAAACCAAACCAACAAATCTTTAAAAGTTTCAGTGTTAACCAAAATCCTGGAAAACCAACATCTGAATCTTTAGAAATGTTAAATCAAATGGCTAACTTGGGTGGTAACAGAAGATCAACAACTCAATCCGTTTCTTTATATAACCTTTATAAAAATAGAAGTTATGAATGTAGTGTTGAGATGATGGGATGTGCATTAATCCAACCATTAATGTATTTTAATATCAGAAACGTTCCTATGTTCTCAGGACCATATATGATTACAAAGGTTACTCATGACATTACTGAAGATACCTTTAATACATCATTTACAGGAACAAGACAACCATTCTATGCATTACCTAAGATTGATAACTTTGTTCAGACACTTAATATTAAAATATTAAACACAATACAATCAAGGATCCAACAAAACGAAAAGAAAGAAAGAGAAAGTTCTGCAAACGTTTTAGCTCAAAAAGAAAATGTGTTGTCTAATATTAAAGCGGAAGAAAAACTAACAAAAAATCAAGATTGTGTTGCGAATATTAATCCAAGATATCTGAATTATAATGGCCTTGATGTGCCGGCACAAACATCTCAAACAACAAAAGAATTGTTTAATGTTATAAGAGATGAATTATTAAGTAGAGGTTATACGGCAACGGGAGATACAACACCACTTATTGCGGGATTGGCATTTACAATGGTATATGTTGATTCGGGTAAGGGAGCAGGAATTAATGCCTATGAGAATAACTACAGCACTATAAATCTGACTGAAGTCTATGGACCTAATTTTGTAAACTACATTAAGAAAAATTATTATTGTATTACAAGAGGAACTAACAGTAACTTACCTGTTGCATCGTTCAATACATTTAAAGATTTTATAAAATTTGTAGTAGATAAAACATCAACATTAAAAACATTGTTAGAACAAGATAAAAATAATTTTGATTTCTCAACATTAGAAGGATTATCAGCAGCAACTGCAAAACAATATGTATTAAGTTATCCTGTTGAACAACCCGCAAATGTATATACTAGTTTAACTGAACAAGAAAAATTAACATTACAACAAGAATTTGTTGCTGCTTATAATGTTTACGAAACAGTACAAACTTTCACAATAAGCTGATATTTATAAATAAAAATACTTATGAGTACTAAAATGTTATTGGATAATTACTTGGGGAAAAACACAAGAGTATCCGAAAAAGATATGGGTGACGGAACAAAACAAGTTTGTGATTTAGACACAGGAGATTGTTATACTGTCAGAATTAAAGACGGACTTATCGAAAGAGTCGACAACACTATGAGAACATTTAAAAAAATTCAAGTGGAAACTAATCAAGGTTATAAAACATTATTAAACGGTTAAGATGGGCATAGACGACAAAATCCTAAAAGAGATCGCAAGATACAATTCGATCAACAAATATATTACGGAACAAGATATTCCGGCACCTCCTGCAGATGCGGCGGCAATACCTCCACCTCCGGCAGATGCAGCAGCACCGACTGATCCTGCAGCGGCAGGTGTAGATCCTGCGGCACCAACACCTCCAGCGGCTCCTGGCGCAGAAGGGGAAGCGACACCTGTTGATGTTGCTGCAGATCCTGATGTTGAAGAAGTTCCTGCTGAAGGGGAAGAAGGTGAAGGAGAAACTGAAGAATTAGACATCACTGATCTTGTTGATTCACAAAAAACAATTGCCGACAAACAAGAAGAATACTTTACAAATCTTTTTGACCAAATCAAAACTATGGAAGAAAAGTTAGCAGAAATGGATACGATCGTTTCTAAGTTAGATTCTTTGGAAGCTAAAGTTGAAAAATACAGACCAAAAACAGCACAAGAAAAATTACAACTTAGATCATTAGATTCAGGACCATTCAAACAAAATTTAGCTGATTTCTTTGACGAGAAAAAAGATGAAATGGAACAGACAGGGAAAAATGAATATGTTCTAACTCAAGATGAGGTTGAAAGTTTTAGCCCATCTGACATAGAAAAATCTTTTAATGAACCAATGGAGGATGAAGACGATATTTTATTGAACAGATTTAATTCATAAGTTTTAAGGTCGATAAATTCGACCTTAAACTTTTTTTGGCGACACAATTTGACTATAACTTTTTATACACTTATAATTTTAATATAAACCTTTAATTTTTATTTACACATGGCGACAAACCCACTAGACGCAGTACTTGCACAGTACGAGAAATCAACTCAAAGTAGTAACAATTCTACATCAAAGATGTCTTCTGAAGACCGAATGAAAAAATATTTCGCGGCTCTTTTGAAAGACAATGAAAAACAAGGACAGAGACGAGTACGTATTCTTCCTACAACAGACGGATCTTCACCGTTCAAAGAAGTATGGTTCCACGAAATCCTTGTGGACGGTAAATACCAAAAATTTTATGATCCAGGAAAAAATGACAACGAGCGTTCACCTTTAAATGAAGTTTATGAGGAGCTTATGTCTACAGGTAGAGATGCCGACAAACAATTGGCAGCACAGTACAGAGCACGTAAGTTTTATATTGTAAAAGTTATTGATCGTGATAACGAACAAGACGGAGTAAAATTTTGGAGATTTAAACACAATTACAAACAAGAAGGAATCCTTGATAAAATTATTCCAATTTGGAAGGCAAAAGGAGATATTACTGATCCTGATAAAGGACGTGACCTTATTCTTGAATTAACAAAGGCAAAAACACCAAAAGGGGCTTTCTACACGGTAATCCAAACAGTTATGTATGATGACCCATCGACAATTTCAGAAGACGAAACTCAAATGTCAGAGTGGGTTTCTGATGAGTTAACTTGGGAAAACGTATATTCTAAAAAACCTGTTGAGTATCTTGAGGCAATCGCTCGTGGTGAAACTCCACGTTGGGACTCTGAAAAGGGTGGATATGTGTATTCTAATGACGAAACATCTGAAGTATCTATGGGTGGAACACCAGCACCAAAATCAATCAACGAAGTTGCTGATCCACAAGCAAACGACGAGATTGATGAAGAATTACCATTCTAATTTTATTAAACAAAATGTAACGGGAGCAGTTTATTGTTCCCGTTTTTTTGTCTATATTTTATAGTACAAATACTTAAAAATTTATCATATGGCACTTAAAAAAAATGACTTTAGTTCATTGAAGAAAAAATTCTCTTCAGATGCAAAATATAAACCACAAAGATTTTTTGATCTTGGATCTCATTTCTTAGATGCGGTAGGTTTACCTGGACCCGCAATTGGACACCTTAATATGTATTTAGGTCACTCTGACACAGGAAAAACAACGGCACTTGTTAAAACTGCGGTTGATGCTCAAAAGAAAGAAATTCTACCTGTATTCATTATTACAGAACAAAAATGGTCATTTGATCATGCAAAATTAATGGGGTTTGAATGTGAGGAAGTAGTTGATGAAGAAACAGGTGAGTTAACTTGGGACGGATTCTTTTTGTTTAATAACAACTTCAGTTATATTGAACAAATTACAGATTACATTAACGATCTATTGGACGCACAAGAAAAAGGTGAATTAGATTATTCACTTTGTATAATGTGGGATTCAGTTGGATCAGTTCCTTGTAAAATGACTTACGAGGGTAAAGGAGGTAAACAACACAACGCAAGTGTTTTAGCCGACAAAATTGGTATGGGTATCAACCAACGTATTTCAGGATCTCGTAAAGCAGATTCTAAATATGAAAATACCTTAATCATTGTTAATCAGCCTTGGGTAGAATTACCTGATAATCCATTTGGTCAACCTAAAATCAAGGCAAAAGGTGGTGAAGCAATTTGGTTAAACTCTTCTTTGGTATTCTTATTTGGTAATCAAAAAGGTGCAGGTACAACAAAGATCACAGCAACAAAAGATAAGAGAACTGTAAAGTTCGCTTCAAGAACAAAAGTATCGGTTATGAAAAACCACATTAATGGTCTTGGTTTTGAAGATGGAAGAATCATTGTAACACCACATGGTTTCTTGCCAGGTAAAGATACTACCGAAGAAAAATCATCAATAGAAAAGTACAAAAAAGAATATGCTGACTATTGGAAAGACATAATCGGAGTTGATGGTGACTTTGATTTGAAAGCAGAAAAGGAAGAGGTTGAGTAGAAATCATTTAAGATTTGAGAAAGTGCCCAAAACATTATTAGTAGACGGAAATAATTTATTAAAAATTGGATTTCATGGTGTTAGAGAATTCTATCACAATGGAAAACATGTTGGAGGTGTTTGGCACTTTCTTAATACTCTTCGTAAATTCTTGGAAGAACACAACTATGATAAGGTTGTAGTATTTTGGGATTCTAAAACCTCATCTTCACAAAGAAGATTGATTTACCCAAAGTACAAATTAAATCGGAGACCTTCCGAATCAGAACAAAAAGAAGAAGCTTTCTTGGAACAAAAGCAGAGGGTTAGACAATACCTCGAGGAGATGTTTGTAAGACAATTGGAGACAGATCACTCAGAGGCTGATGACTTGATAGCTTATTACTGCCAAGTGTCATTAGATGAGACAAAAACCATATTCTCAAGTGATAGGGACTTGACCCAACTTATCTCTGAAAAAGTATCAATTTATTCACCATCCACAAAACAATATTATAAATTGGGGGATAAAATTAAATTACATGATATTGAAGTTCCCCACTTTAATGTTAAAACCGTAAAGATACTCACTGGTGATAGTTCCGATAATATTGATGGGATTTATTATCTTGGTGAGAAGACTTTGGTGAAATTGTTTCCTGAGCTACTTGAAGAATTAATACAAATACCCTATATTTTAAGTACAAGTACTAATTTACTTAAAGAGGAAAAGGGGAATGTTGCTCTTCAGAATCTATTAAGTGGTAAAACTAAAGAAGGTATTTTTGGTGATGAATTTTTCGTAATCAACCAAAAACTAGTTGACTTAGACGATCCACTCTTAAGTGATGAAGACAAAGAATTAGTTAAATTATATTACACTGAGTCGATGGATCCCGACGGAAGAGGACATAGAAATTTAATTAGAATGATGATGGAAGATGGATTCTTCAAATACCTACCTAAGGGTGACGATGATTGGGTTAGTTTTTTGAAACCATTTTTAAAGTTAACAAGAAAAGAAAAAACAAATTTTAGAAACAAAAAAAATTAAAAAAAACAAATGAAAGAACAGGATATTACCAAAGTTGAATTTTTGTTAATGTGTAACGATAACATTGTGGTTCAGAGATTCTTTAATGTTAGAAACTTTAATAAAAATGCTCACAAATCTGAGGATTTTTATTATCACATTGAGAGTATTTGTGATGAGTTAAAATACGATCTTAAAATGAGATCTCTAACTTATATGTTGGACAACCAATATGAAATTTCAGAAAATCCAGATGTATTAAATACATCAATTACGGACGGTCCGGAAAATTTTAATCTAATAATTAAGCTCGGAGACATGACAATTTGTCAGCGTGAGTTTGATGCTAAAGTATACCCCCCAAAGGTAAGATACACCGTAGACCTACGCCCAAAGTTAAAAAACATCCTCTCATCACTTACTGACATTTTTTCAGGTAAAAATTTTAATTATTTTTATCCTGAATTTATCAAAAACTAATACTATTTATTTTTACTAAAGAAGAGAAAACTATATGGCGACAGGTAAAAATTTTGAGTATTTAGGTAATACGTTTCAGTTACAATTACTTAATCAAATCATTGTGGATAAAGACTTTTCACATTCAATTATTGATGTGATAGAGAATAATTATTTTGAAAACAAATACTTCAAAATCATCATTCAAATGATTAGAGAGTATTATGTTAAATATGACCACACACCTTCGTTTGATACGTTAGAACAAATTACAAAATCTGAATTACAACAAGAAATTGCGTCCAAAATTGTTATGGACACAATTAAGAAAATTAAAGATGCACCTATCGATGGCGTGAGTTTTGTACAGGAAAAGGCTTTAAAGTTCTGTAAACAACAAGAACTACAAAAGGTTATGGGTAAGGCTCAAAAGATCATCGATGGTGGTGAGTTTGAGAACTACGATACCCTTGAAGAAATGGTTAAAACCGCTCTTCAGGTTGGGGCAAAAGACACATCCATGTTAGATGTGTTTTCTAACCTTGACCAAGTTCTTGAAGACGATTATAGACACCCAATTCCTATGGGAATACCAGGTATCGATAGATTGTTGAAGGGAGGTTTGGCAAAAGGAGAAATTGGTGTTATCTTAGCACCAACAGGTGTAGGTAAATCAACCATTTTAACTAAGATGGCAAACCACGCATTTAACTTAGGGTTTAATGTTCTTCAGATATTTTTTGAGGACAACCCAAAGGTAATCCAAAGAAAACACTTCACTTTATGGACTAAAATCCATCCTGACGATTTGTCAGAAAAAAGAGAAGAAGTGGTTACTAAAGTTAGAGAAATTGAGGAATCAATGCCAAACAAATTGATTATGAAAAAGTTACCATCCGATACTATGACGATGTTACAAATCAAAAATCAAATTAGAAAGATGGTATCTGATGGGATTAAAGTCGATATGATTGTTTTAGATTATATTGATTGTATTGTCCCTGATAAAAATTTGGGTGATGAATGGAAGAGTGAAGGGTCAGTGATGAGAGCTTTTGAAGCGATGTGTCACGAAATGAATATCGTAGGTTGGACCGCAACTCAAGGTAACAGATCTTCGATATCTTCCGAAGTTGTTACAACAGATCAAATGGGTGGATCAATTAAAAAGGCTCAAGTGGGTCACGTTATTATATCAGTTGCAAAGACACTACAACAAAAAGAAATGAAATTGGCAACAATTGCGATTACAAAATCACGTATCGGTGATGATGGTGTTGTATTTGAAAACTGTAAGTTTGATAACGCTATGATTGAGATAGATACTGAAAGCTCAATGACGTTCTTAGGTCTTGAAGAACAAAAAGAAGAAAGACAAAGACAAAGAGTCAAAGAACTCTTAGAAAAGAGGAAACAAAGAGAAACACAATCAAATTAACAAAACAAGTAAATTTATAAAAATGGAAAAAATACTAGTAGAAAACCCTAATCGGTTCGTCATCTTCCCTATCGAACACAATGATATATGGGAATTTTACAAACAACACCAAGCGGCCTTTTGGACGGCAGAAGAGGTGGATTTAACTAATGACATCAGAGATTGGGAAAATTTAACTGATAACGAAAAATACTTTATCAAAAACGTATTGTCATTTTTCGCGGCTTCTGACGGCATTGTAAACGAAAACTTGGCGGAAAATTTCTACCGAGAAGTACAATACCCTGAGGCTAAATTCTTTTACGGATTCCAATTAGCAATGGAAAACATTCACTCATTAATGTATTCGTTGTTGATCGATACGTACATTAATAACCCAAAAGAAAAAGATGAATGTTTTAATGCAATTGATAGACTACCCGCAGTTCAGAAAAAAGCTAAATGGGCTTTGGAATGGATTGAAAAGGCATCATTCGCAGAACGATTAGTTGCGTTTGCCGCTGTTGAAGGTATCTTTTTCTCAGGTTCATTCTGTTCTATTTTTTGGATGAAATCAAGAGGAATTATGCAAGGTTTGTGTAATGCTAACTCTTTGATTTTTAAAGATGAAAATTTACATTGTGACTTTGCAATTCACTTATTAAATAATCATTTAGAGGATAAACCTTCTGAAAAAAGAATTAAAGAGATTTTACTTTCGGCTTTAGAAATTGAAAAAGAGTTCATAACAGAATCACTACCAGTTTCTTTAATCGGAATGAATTCAAACCTAATGAAACAATATCTTGAATTTGTAGTTGACGGACTACTTGTTAAGATGGGTTGTGGTAAGGAATTCAATGTAGAACAACCATTTAAGTTTATGGAGCAAATTGCTGTTGAAACTAAAGGTAATTTCTTTGAATCACGAACTATGGAGTATCAGAAGGCAAAATTGAATGAAACCATAACATTTACAGACGACTTTTAATTTTTAGAATATGTCATTAAAAATAAATAAACGAGGAGGAGATAATGTATCATTTAATCCTCAAAAAATTTACAACAGAGTTAAGAGAGCCTCAAAAGGTTTGAATGTTAATTCTGATGAAATTTTCATTAAAGTAATTACTTCTGTACCTACAGAAGGTGAGGTAACAACAAAAGAACTTGATAAATTAGTTTATGAGATTGCAGCTTCTTACACAGGTAGTCATCATGATTACTCAAGATTAGCAGCAAGTGTTGCAATTTCTTCATATCACAAAGAAACTAATGAAAGTTTTTCACAAACAATGATGCAACTTTATGAAGATGGAATCATCAACGAAAAATTGATCGAGACCATTAAAGAATATGGTGAAGATACTATTGACGCGGCTATTAATCATGAAAATGATTATAACTTTGATTACTTCGCTTGGAGATCATTACAAGAAATGTATTTGTTGAAAAGACCAAATGGTAAAGTAGTTGAAAGACCACAACATATGTATATGAGAGTTTCTCTTTGGGCTACTAACAATATGGCAGATGCATTTGAGTACTACAAATCATTATCAAATCAACTGATTTCAAAGGCAACACCAATCATGATTAATGCAGGGACAAAAGTTCCACAATTAGCATCATGTGTGCTTCACTATAACAACTCCGACTCAAGAAAAGGTTTATTAGACACATTAACCGACATCTCAACTTTCTCTTCTGATGCTGCTGGTATTGGATTATCTATGTCTAATATTAGAAGTAAAGAAAGTAGAATCTCAAGTTCAGGTGGTTATGCTGGTGGTCTTTTGAAGTACTTAAAAATTGTTAACGAATCACTAAGATTTTTTAACCAACAAGGTCGTAGACCTGGTAGCGCGGCTATCTATCTTGAGCCTTGGCATAAAGACATCTTTGATCTTTTAGATATCAAAAAGAACACAGGTGCCGAAGAACTAAGAGCTCGTGACTTATTTACAGCACTTTGGATTCCTGATAATTTTATGAGGGCGGTTAAAAATAATGGTAGTTGGTATTTATTCTGTCCTAATGATATCACTAAAGCCGGTTTAAAACCACTACAAGAATGTTTTGGTGATGAATATGAAGAGGTTTACAATAAAGCGGTTTCTATGGGATTAGGTAAAAAAGTAAAAGCCCAAGACATTTGGAGTAAAGTTGTTGAATCTCAAATTGAAACGGGTGTTCCTTACTTATGTTCTAAAGATAACGCAAATAGAAAAACTAACCACCAAAATATTGGGGTGATTAAACAATCTAACTTGTGTAACGAGATCTATCAATATACAGATGAAGAAACTACAGCAATATGTACATTATCATCTATGGTATTGAAAAACTTTATTCAAGGGGGTAAATTTGATTTTGAACTTTTATTTAATGAGGTTAGAAAGGTTGTTAGGTCACTTAATAAAGTTGTTGATATTAATAACTACTCAACTGAAAAAGGTAGAAAAGGTGGTTTAGCACAAAGAGCAATTGCAATTGGAACTCAAGGTTTGGCTGACGTATTTTATCTAATGGATTATATCTTCACATCTGACGAGGCTAAAAAATTAAATAAAGATATTTTTGAAACAATCTATTATGCATCAATCTATGAAAGTAATCAGTTGTGTATAGACGGTAAATACGAACCTTACTCATTCTTCAACGGCTCACCAATGTCCAAAGGAGTATTCCAATTTGATATGTGGGGATTAGACGAAACTCAACTTTCAGGAATGTGGGATTGGAACAAACTTAAAAATAGTGTTTCACAATATGGTGTATGTAATTCATTATTTACAGCACAAATGCCTGTGGCATCTTCAGCTAAGATTACAGGATCATATGAAATGACAGAACCAGCTCACTCGGCTATTTTTAACAGAAGAGTTGTTGGTGGGGAAATCATGATTGTTAACAAATACTTAATTAATGATTTTGAAAAGATTGGAATTTGGTCTGAAGATTTGAAAAATGAAATTATTATAAATGAAGGATCAATCCAAAATATTAATTTCAATAACTATTTGGATAGTGAAGATAAAAATTACAATAAGAAAGTTAAAAGAATTGAGCATTTAATTCCTAAATATAAAACTATTTGGGAGATCTCACAAAGAGAACTTATTGATATGGCGGCAGATAGAGCACCATTTATTGATCAATCACAATCAATGAATATCTATATGGCGAACCCAACTTTATCTAAAATTACATCATCACATTTCCACTCTTGGGAAAAAGGTTTAAAAACTCTTTGTTACTATGTAAGAACAAAAGCAATCTCAACAGGTGCAAAACATTTAGCGTTAGATATGTCAAAACGTGAAAAACCTAAAGTGACTCCTGAACCACCAAAAGTTGACTACTCTAACTTGAATTTACCACCAAGACCTGAGAATTCTGATTTCGAATGTTTTGGATGTTCATCCTAAAATTAAGAATCACTACTTCGGTAGTGATTTTTTTTTTACTTAAAAATTCTATAACTTATATTTATATATGATATGGCAAATGGTATTACATACGGTATAGGGTTTCCCTTCGTTGATTCGTTTACAGGTAGATATTTAGATGTTACTGAAACTACTGAAGCTGAGATTAGAGGTAATCTAGTACACCTACTTTTAACAAGAAGGGGTAGTAGATATTTTTTACCTGATTTTGGGACAAGATTATATGAGTACATATTTGAACCACTTGATGGTCCTACGTTTTCAGATATTGAGGCGGAGATAAGGGACACCATTAGAACATTTATGCCAAACTTACAAGTAACAAATATTGTTGTTGAACCAGCATCTGCAGGACTTGAAGATAAAGGTTTTACTGTAAATGAATATGGTGAACGAGAATTTAAAGTTACAAACATTGCCAATTTAGAACATACGGCAAGAATCAAAATTGACTATAAAATCACTGATTCGGCATTCGAATCACAAGATTTTGTTATATTAAATATTTAATGATATATGGCTGAAAAAAAGATATCCTATACGGTCCGAGATTTTCAAGGAGTAAGATCTGAGTTAATAAATTTCACAAGAACTTACTATCCTGATTTAGTTCAGAACTTTAACGATGCTGGTATTTTTTCAGTTATGTTAGATCTTAACGCTGCGGTAACTGATAACTTAAATTATCAAATTGACAGAAGTATCCAAGAAACTGTATTACAATTTGCTCAGCAAAAAAACTCAGTTTATAACATTGCAAGAACATACGGTCTTAAAGTACCAGGTCAAAGACCATCAGTTGCTTTAGTTGATTTTTCAATAACTGTTCCTGCTTTTGGGGATAGAGAAGATATAAGATATTGTGGTATCTTAAGAAGAGGATCTTTGGTTAATGGTGCAGGACAACCTTTTGAAACTGTTTATGACATTGATTTTGCATCACCAATTAACGCTGAAGGATCACCAAACAGATTAAAAATACCAAACTTTGATTCAAGTGGTAAGTTAATAAATTATACTATTGTTAAAAGGGAAGTTGTCGTAAACGGTGTTACAAAAGTGTTTAAAAGAACAATTACAGCTAATGATGTAAAACCATATTTAGAATTATTCCTTCCTGAAAAAAATATATTAGGAATAACTAGCGTTTTATTAAAACCTGGAACACAATACTCTACAGTCCCAAACCCACAAGATTTTTTAAGTTTAGGGCCTGAAAGATGGTATGAAGTTGATGCGTTAGTTCAGGATAGAATTTTTGTTGAAGACCCAACTAAAGTTTCAGATCAACCTGGGATTAAAGTTGGAAGATACATCACAACATCAAATAAATTTATTTCTGAATACACACCACAAGGTTTTTGTAAAATGACTTTTGGTGGTGGTAACATTTCAGCCGAAGAACAATTAAGAGAATTTGCTCGTGACGGGAAAGGATTTGATTTAAGTAGATATACTAACAATTATGCGATGGGTGCGGCATTAACACCAAACACAACTTTATTCGTTCAATATAGAATAGGTGGTGGTTTGGCTAGTAATGTTGGTCTTAATACGATCAATCAAATTGGTACAGTTTCATTCGCAGTTAATGGACCTTCTGATTCTGTTAATAGAAGTGTTATTAATAGTCTTCAGTGTAATAACGTAACTGCGGCAATTGGTGGGGCTAATTTACCAACAACGGAAGACGTTAGAAACATGGTTTCATTTAACTTTGCCGCTCAGAACAGAGCCGTAACAGTTAATGACTACAATTCATTAATAAGAACAATGCCATCTCAATACGGAGCACCTGCAAAAGTTGCGATTACTGAAGAAAATAATAAAATTAGAATTAAAATGTTGTCATACGATACAAATGGTAGTTTATCTAATGTTGTATCGAATACTTTAAAACAAAACATTGCAAATTATTTATCTAACTTTAGAATGATAAATGATTATATTTCTGTTGAAGCGGCAGAAACTATCGATTTATCGGTTACCGTTGATGTGGTATTAGATAATAGTCAAAATCAAGGTGCAATCATTTCAAAAACAATCGAAATCATTAGTAATTTCTTCAATCCATTGGTTATACAGTTAGGTCAAAACGTAAATATATCAGAACTTAGAAGATTAATACAAGCTGAAAATGGGATAGTTAGTATCTCTAATGTTTCTTTCTTCAACCAAGTGGGAGGTCAATATTCTTCGGCACAAACTTCTATGCCTTATTCAGATCCTGTAACAAGACAAATACAACCTACGGCAGATACTCTTTTCGCAACTCCAACACAAATCTATCAAATTAGATTCCCAAGCAAAGACATTAATGTGAGAGTATTGAACTTGAAATCCGTTAATTTCTCATAGGGATTTATTTTTTTTCAAAAGGGACTATTTTTCTATGAAAATAGGAAATAAACTATTTATGAAAAAACGATTTTTTTAATGCCAAAATCATACAGAATAAGAACCGAAGTTGGTGTTGACAAGTACATCAATGTAAATTTAGAACAAGATTGGGAGTCTTTAGAAGTACTCTCACTGAAAATACTTGCGAATGATGTTTATACAAGAATGTGTGCCGATTACGGAGTTGTGGTTGGTAGAGTTTTTGTTAATAATGGTTTTGGTTTACCAAATGCTAGGGTTTCTGTTTTTATTCCTCTTGATGACGCAGATGAATTAAACCCTGTAATATCAGAATTATATCCATATAAAACAATTACCGATACTAACGAAGATGGTTATAGATATAATTTACTTCCTAAGTTACCATCATATAGAGGACATCAATCTACAGGATCATTTCCAAATGTATCAGATGTTTTGATGGACGATTCATACATTGAAGTGTATGATAAGTATTATAGATTCACCGTTAAAACTAACGAGAGTGGTGACTTTATGATTTTTGGTGTTCCTGTTGGAAACCAAACTATTGTTATGGATGTTGACCTTTCAGATATCGGATGTTTTTCATTATCACCACAAGATTTAATACAACAAGGTTTGGCGACTGAATCTCAAGTTAATGGGTCGACATTTAAATCCTCAACAAATTTAAGAGAACTCCCACAAATTAAAAATTTAGTTTTTGACGTTGATGTATCTCCTTTTTGGGGTGATCCTGATTTATGTCAAGTTGCAATAACAAGAGTTGATTTTGATTTAACAAAGTTAGCGAATATTAATATACAACCGACCTCAATTTTTATGGGGTCAATTATATCTACAACTGATGATGATGCTTTAAAAGTAAGTTGTAAACCAAAAAATAATACAGGAAATCTTTGTGAAATAGTTGCAGGACCTGGTGAAATTTTGTCTATTAGACACACAATTAATTCTGATGATCAAGGATTACCAATTCTTGAACAATATCAAATAGAAGAAGAAGGAAAAGTAATTGACCAAGATGGTACATATCTATTGAACGTACCTATGAATTTGGATTATGTTTTTACAAATGAATTTGGTCAACAGGTGTTATCTGATGATCCATCAAAAGGTATCCCAACAAAAGGTAGATATAGATTTAAATTTAAATGGCAAAACGAACAAGGACTACAAGGTAGTTTCCAAAGAGCGAACTTCTTAGTTCCAAACGTTAGAGAATATGGATGGTCAAGTTATTTGACAGATCCATTAACAACTTCTTCACCCTCAACGTACACTTATAATTTAGGTGTTGGTGTTGTAACAGGATCTACACTTGTTTTTGCAACAGCACAAGGTTTGGCAGAACCAACAACCACAAATGTTCAGTCTTATATAATTTATTTAAATGGACAACCATATACGGGAACTTTAAATGCGATTGAGATAACGCCAGGAACATCAATACAAATTATTGCAAATCCAGTTGACCCATCTCAACCACAGGTAATAACATTTAAACAATACCCACAGGCGTTATTTGATCTTTATAGATCATACGCATTTAGTACTGATTGGGATGACTATGTGAACAAACAAGATGCTATTGATTGTGAGGATACTTTCTACGAATTCCAATATAATAAAGTCTATACAACGGCAATGTTCTTGGATAGATATAAAAATGGAATTGGAAGGGCAAAACACTTAGGTATAAAGGAAATTGATAATAGAACTTGTAAGTCAACCGTTAACACTTTTCCCGTTAATGATATTATAAAAAACTTTGACCCAATCTTTTTTGTATTCAATGTACTTGTTAATATCTTAACATTCCCAATTTTGGTATTGTTGTTTGTTGCCCATTTAATTGCGTTATTATGGCCTGTCTTAAAATACTTGTTATTATTCTTGGGACCATATATTGTGTATCAGGGTGTTTCTGCGGGGATAGATTTAGTTTATTATATTACCAGTCTTGGTGATTTTGCACCATTAGGAGGACCTGTAATCTCAATTGGTACTATTTTACAAATTATCGCTCAAGGACTAAAAGTTATAGTCCAAGTTGCTGCTGGTTTGGCATTTACATATTTTTATACAAAATTTTTAATTGAAAATACTCAAAATGGTAGAATAGACAATTTCCCAAGAATTGGTTTACCTATGATCGCATATCCTGATTGTACAAGTTGTGATTGTGATTGTGGGACCGCAAGTATAGATGATGATTTTGATGCAAATACTTTAGCTCAAGAACAACAAACCATACAAAATGGTCTACAGGATCCTGATAGTGGTTTAGGTTATGATGTTACATTGGCACAACCAAACAGTATAATTGCGCCCGTTAATTCTGCAGGGTCTTACGATATTAATCATCCTAATTTTGAAAACGATGCAAATGGGGATGACCCATTTCAATGTGGAAATACAGGAGGATATAAAACTTTTCAGTCATTATTAGGGCAAAACGATATTGATACTGCAGTTGCGGTAAAGGCATCGATAGACTTTAAAAGAATAATTTCAGGTTATGATGTAATATCATCAACAGACCCAAATAAGTTATACAATAATGAATTGTATTTATTACATGCCCCTCAACCATTTTTATGGTCTGCTAACAAACAAGGTCTAGGTGTTGCAGATGAAAGATACTTTGCTTACCCAACAACAACTACATTCCCACAACAATTAAATCAATTTAATACTAGAGATAAATATTTTTCGGGTGTAAATCAAATTAAAACCACTGTTAACCCAACTTCAGGATCAACACCATTTTTTGATCAAGTTGTTGTTGTTTTAATGAACTCAGGTACTGCGGCTTCTATTACACCTGGAGGACTTTGTTCATTCCAAGACCCGAACTATATGGATTCAGGTTCTCAGTTTAGAATGAGAAACCTTACGGGGGCAACTCTTAATCAATTTAGTAATAATGCAATTACAGGTTTAACAACTACAGGTGTTACAACATACACTGTTAACTATGCTAACCCAACCAATCCAAACGGAACATCAAACTCTTCATCTATAATTTTTATTAATCAACCACAAGTTAGTCAAGTTACAGGAAGTGTAACACAAGAACAAAGTTATTTACAATATCCAACAGACGTAGAATATTACCAATTATTAACAGGACTAACTGTAAATGATTTTATAAACACTTCTTTGGGTACATCAGGTTATTACAAAAGTGCTTATTTAGAACATAACATACAGTTTAATTATCCAATATGTAATGGAAATAATGTTCCTGCTTGTCCATCATTTAGTGCATATACAATTTCAGATGTGATTTACACCATGCCAAATTGGCAGAATTATGAGATTTGTATTTTTGTTAGAGGTGTCGATCCTCATACATCACAACAAACAATATCATATGATGTTTCTAAAATTTTTGGACATACATCTTTCAACGGAAGTGTTGTGATTAGCGGGAATTATTATTTGAATGTACCAATACAAAGTTCCACTGTACCTCAAAAACCTCAAACACACAATACGACAAATAACAATAATGTTAAATTGTATTTCCCATCTTATAATTTTACAATTACTCCACCAAGTGTTAACCCAAACAATTATAGTGGTTTTACCTCAAATTTACCTTATTTTTATTTAAGTACTGATGACTCACCATCATATACATCAGCACCAGGTTGGTTAAACGTATCGACGCAAACTCAAGGCTCTCCTTTTGTTTATGTAGATGCAAGTTCACAATACACTTTACCAAGAAACCAAGTAAACCCAACAACATATGTTGGGGGTGGTGCGTTTTTAGGATGGATCGGCAACAATTCTTTTTCATCAAACATGTTGACTGATACTGCAATATCAGATGATAATCAAAAGAAACAATATTATAATACTAATGCAGGATATTTCCAACAACAATCTTCATGTGGAGGAAATGGTAATGTAAGTTCTTTATATTCTCCGGCATACTATAATCAATCTTATTCACCTATAAATTTTGTCAATTCACTTCTTATTGTTATGAGAAGTGATAGATTACCGACATCTACCTTTGTTGAAAATGGTGGTAACGCAGCAACTGGATTTGCTTTACATCAAAATAATAATTTTACGGTTTATACTGTTAATGGTCAGTTAGAACCACCATCAATAACTGCAGGTGCTGACCTACCATCAGGTGATAGTTTTGATGAAGGAGGTCCTACATCTGGGTTGACATCAACTTTAACATGTGAGGGGATGGTTCCTTTAGAGTGTTATAGTGGTTCGGGAAATAATGTTGGTGTTATACCTGATAATCAATGTTCCATACCTACTAATAGAATGATTAACGGATGTTACTGTCTTCTTAATAAGAAATATGTTAAAGAATATGGTTCAGATGTTAGATTATTTTTAGAATGGAAAGTTAGATTTACTATGAACTTCGCGGCTTGTAGGGGGGTGTTTGCTCAAGTGTTCCAAAACAATTGGGTTAACGGAGTTCTGTACATGTTCAATTTCAATAAGAGATTAACTTTTGGTGTTAATCCATTAATACCAAATTATGATTATTGTACTGATGTTATTGTATTTGATGATATAAACAATAGTTTCTATTATAGATCATCACCTTGGAATAAGAACATTCAACAGTTTATTGGAAAAAATAAACCACAGGTAAATCCATTGATTCCACAAAGATTTGCCACATTCCCTGGTTTTGGATACAATGACAGACAAATCCAATTCCCAACTACACTTGTTGACTTAGGTCCGAGAGATTCTTTCATTAATGAAGTTTGTTGTGGAGCAGGAGAAAATGGATTTGGATCCTACTATGCCGACCAACAAAAATCAACCTCTTATCAAGATAATTCCGATATCATCCAACTTGGATTCTTATCGAGAATATTGAACGAAGGTGTAAGACAAAGAATACTCCCAATTGGACAAGGTCAAAATAATACTGAGGGTAAAGGTATTGAACAGTTCTTTAATAGTACAAGAGGTGGTTATAGAATTGATGGTGATTGGGCACAAATGTTGTCAATAAATTCAGAATGGAAGGTTTTACCGTTCATAAGTGAAAACCTTTTAGGTCCAAACGCAAATGATTTTATTTTCTTTGGTGATAATTATTATCCATCAACTCCTCCATCAGGCGCAAACGACGTAAAACCTGTTATGGGATTATTTTTCCAAACTCCACAAGAAAATTTGAGATATAGAAAAATTGAATCACCGGGAATTGAAACTTATAACTTTAATCCACTAATCCAAAACTACTTTGCATACGGTAAATCACAAGAAGTACCACATTACAAGTGGAGTTTGAAACAAAGTAACCCAAGTCAAAATATATTTGGTACTGAAGATAATAACTGGTATACAAACGTGGTAGGACAAGGGTTCTTCAAGAAAAAGTATCAAGATTTAAATTTTACAACTTTAGGTGAAAAATACGTTACAAGTACAACTAATTTAGGTTACATTGCAAACTATACGTTAGCTGGTGTACCTGAACCACTTATACCACCTTCAGTTGTGAATCAGGGACAACCTACAGGTAGTGCTAATCAGGCGGTCGTTGTTGGGGCTCCGTATCATTTTTATTTTGGTTTGAACAACGGTAAAACAGCTTTGAATAGATTCTATAAACTTTATGTAGCAACAACAGAAGAATGATGACAGTAGATCCATCAACAAGAATAATAGAATCAACGCAAAGGTATAAATCAGCACCAAAAGTTGATCAATTTATAAACATACCATTTGCTCAAACTTCAAAAGATTTAATTGAGTATGATAGAAGTGTTGATTTGAATTTGGCAACTGTCTTTGATGAAGAAAGACAAGCATCCACAATATTCAGACCTGTTACAAAATTCACAGTTTTATTTGAAAATGCGTATACGGGATCAACAAAATATGTCCCATACAGAGATAATTTGTATTATACTAATGAATTAAATAATGCTATTCTATATTATCCAGCGGGAAATTTTGGACCAAATCCATCAACAGTTCAAACAGTTCCATGGACAGGATTTCCACAATATTCTGAATTTGATTTTATAAGAACGGATAATGATGTTATTGGTTATACTCAACCACCAAACAATCATTTAAATTTTAAAAATGTAAGTGCAACAACTTATAATTGGAGTCATTATTTAAGTTATGCTTTTACAAATGATTATAATAAAAATTTATTTGCCGTCGAACCTAATACTTCTATTAATTGGTCTTGGGTTGCGTCAGATGGTTTACCATATTATATAATGGTGGGTAATGATTTAAACGGTCTAAATATAAAATTTAAGTGTCCTGTAGAACACGGTTTACAAGTAGGTGAGTTTGTTTTATTATCAACTAATTACAACGGAACAGTAATGTTCCAAGTCTCAAGTTTAGGTGATCCTGGTGACGGATCCGACGCATTCATTTTTAACATTAAAAACATTGGTTATACAGGAACTACATTTCAAACAAACTCACAAGGTACATTCAAAAGAGTCATAAATGCCGCTAATTCTGCGGATACAATAAGTGAGTATTACGTTAGAAAACATAAGATATTAACCAATCAAGAATGTTCAGTTTTAGTAAATGCTGGATTTGAAAGAAATATTTATGGTGACAAAAGAAAATGTGAGGCAAAAGTCCTAACACCAAATAATAAAGCGAGAGTTTCAACAAAAGAAGGAAACAGATCATACACCCTTTCGTTTAACTGTGATATTGATATACAACCATTGAGAGATAATCAAGGCAGACCTTTGAGTGAATTATTTTTTACATCAATTTGGAGGGGATATTTTGGGTGGACAAAAGATCTTAAACAAGGATGGTACTTCAATACATTCTTAGAAGATAAAAAACCACAATCATGGTGGGATGACAACAATATTAACTCAAACGTAATCGTTAATCAAAATAGTTATGTTTCATTGTTAGGATCGGGACCTTTTTTTTATAATGATTTTTTACAATCTGGTGATACAATAGACGGTGATTATTGTGAATGGAATAATTATGAACAATTTGAAAGAGTTATATCTTTATATCAACATAAAATAAAATATAACCAATCATGGTTTACACTTTATAATGAATTTATACCAACAAACCAACCTGGTTATTTTTATCAACCACACAGTGCAATACAGATTGCTGCTTTCTCCGACTATATAGAGGAAGGTAGTTCGTCAAACGTTGTTGGTATTCCTGATTACGCTTACTACTCTACTATGGCCGCATTATTCAGATGGAGAGATAAATATCCTTATGGATTCATCGATACTGATGGTATTGGTGTTGATTATCCATTTTTAAACAATGCTCATTACCCTTATAAAAATACAATTTTTAGAATTACTCCTGAATTATATAATATACCAAACGATTATGCAATTTCAGGTTCGGTTCCATTGAACATAACAACAATAGCAGAACCAACGACAGATGAATGCGAATAGAATAAAAATATTAAAAACCGAACTTGAACAGTTTGTTAATATACCAATTAACATGCAATGGGATTTTACGGGAAAAGACGATGCTATTGATGAATATGAAGTAAGTGTTATTGATCAAGTTATTGGTCCTGCCGCGGACTTTGAAATTGCAAGATTTTCACATAACGTATTCCAAAACCAAGATACAGGAATTAATTATGAATTTTATTTTTATGATGATTCGCAACCAATAACCGCAAATACTGTTGGTAACTGGACCATCTCATATTTAAATAACGGGTTTACAGCTGAAGAAATTTACTACTATTCAAAACCATTCACTAAATCCTTCTTCAAATTGGATTTTTATGACACTGCTGATGAAAGAGATCAACAAATTTATTTATCGGTAATTTTACCTGTACAACAAGGGTTAACTCAAACTGTTGTGATATCACCTTTAGTTCCACCTGTCGATATTAAAAAACCAAAAATGGTTTTAGATTATTTAGGTGATAAAGAAGGATTTTTTATTTATTGGTTAAGAAGCAGAGATTTTATAGATGTTGACACCTTTTATGTTACCGCAAAATTTTTTGATGCTAGATTAGGAGTTTTCAAACAAATGACTAACACAAGACAAGATCTAATATCACCAACCAAATTTACTTTTAATAATGCAGACTATTTCTATTATAGATATAGTTTAAATTATACTACTAAAACTTACGAGGTATTCTCCACTTCAACAAACTTAAGAGTTGGGGACGGATTATCACCGATAAAATGGTATGAATATGTTAATCCATAATGGAATTACAACAATATAATTTCATAATTTCTCCTGAAAACATCAAGAGTGATTTGGTATTTGTTCCTTATACAGGGGAAACAGATATAACAACAATCATAGATCCTTGTTGTTTAACGGCATCAACATTTAGTGCGACAACAACAGGAACGACCGGAGTTTACTTACCAATGGAGTATGTATTATCGGGGAATACAGGAGGTACATCATTTCTGACTGGATTAACAGTCAATCTGATGTTTACAGAATCAACAGTGGATATTGGGTATTATTCACCAACGGATGGTTTAATTTTACAACTTGATGTTTTAAATAATTTTATTGCAACCGCAAATACCATCAATCCATATACTTTCACATTTTATAACACTTCTGACTTAGAACTAATAAAATTCTTACAATTAGTAACTTATACTTTGGATTGGGGTGATGGATCCGCACCACAGGCTGTTTTAGGTATTTCACCGATAACTCATACATATCCTGTTAGTCAAACATCATACACAATAACCCTTACGGCAAATTCCCCATGGGGTATCTCAAAAGTACAAAAAGATGTTATTGTACCTTATACAAACGCAACAATACCAAATCCAAACGGATCTATAACTTTTTATCCTGCGGGAGGTAATTGGTCTGCAACACCAATAAGTTATGATTATATTTTTACAGGAGACTCAAATACGAACATAAATGATTATTATTCCTACAATTACACTTCGGTTCCATTTCCAATAACAGGTTTAACCTTATCTTCTGTTAACGACTTAGCACAATTTGGACCCAAAACAAATTTATACGACGGTAAATTTAAATTAGGAGTCCAAGTAACGGGAACAACAGGTGCGATTGGAACATATTGGGGACCAGATCCAAGTAACTCATATACAGCTTATACCATAAATGGTATGACTTATTTAGATTACGAAGATTATACGATTTATGTTACAGATTCTTACGGTTTAGTTCCTGGTGACATCGTATTATCGGCATTAACAAAAAACGAAGCATTATTAAATGTTATTGATCAACCTGAAATTATAACTAATGTTTATGTTGAGAGAGGTAAATACACACCATTAGAAAATATACAAAGGATTGGTGAAGTTGATAATGTAGGGGACTTAGAAAAATACGGATACAAATATTTCAACATTGAAAAAGTATCAACATAACTATTTATAAAAAAAAAGAAAACACAAATGGCTACAGGTAATTACGGAACTATTAGACCAGCGGATGTCAGTCCTGAAGACGTAGAGATCGTTATGGTTTATACACAATCAAGAGATGACACACAAAACTTTATTTTAACAACGTTGAACGCTCAAGATGTCTTAAGACCATACTTCAATAATAACGCAACAGGAGGTAATACTGTTGAAGTTTTAGGTGGGTTGTATAGTTTAAAACTACCTGCCGATCAGTTTACAAGTTTGGGGATTTACACTCTAATGATTAGACCTGCACAAATTAGAACAACTATTACTGATTGTGGTGTTTTATCCGCATTACCAAATGTTAAAGGGATAGTAATTGATTTAAATAATGTCCCATCACAATATAGAAATAAGTTTGTTAATCAAGGACTTGTAGGATTTAGAGTTGAATACTTAAATCCTGATGGGACAAAAATTCCTAACTTCTTTAGAATAATAACATCTTCATTCTATTGTGAACCAGTTATCCAAAACTTAACTAACACAATTCAAAAGTCTATTAGGTATAGATATGTGGAAGGGGCAACAAATCTTTTATTTTGTACACTTTCACCATCTTCATCACCAACAAACAAACCAAGTGCAACACCTTATATTGGACAACCTAATCAAAGTATTATCATAAGTAATACTTATTTTAACCCAATATCAACAGAAATTGAAATAGTTGACCAAGACATCTCGACGTTGGCAATAGCACTTTATGGCAATCAAACTAAATCTATTGAGGACGGTATTTACACAATCTACGACGCTGACAACAACATCTACCAACAATACAACTTGTATGAAATTAAAGATCAGTTCAATACTCTTCTTTATGAGGTTAGACAAAATCGTAATGAAAATATCGATTTCTCTAAAGCTTTTAATAATATTGTTGCTTAATGGCTATACAGAAGTTTACTTGTCCACCTCAAAGTAGTGCCGCCAATGAATTCTCAAATAATTTGGTTGGAGTTCAGTTAGTTACTGGAGGAGGTTTAACGCAAGCAAATTTTAACTTTACAACAAATATTTCTGAAAAGCAGAATAGAACATTTAATATTGGTACGTTTTCAGATCCGATAAATCTTGAGAGTATAAACATCGATAATAATGTTGAAGCTGCCGAAATCTTAGCTAACAACTATAGAGTTTACCCAAATTATGATTTATCACAAGTAACAAACTTTACTCAATATGGTTCCTTGGTTAAAAGATTTTCAGTTTCAATAACTAAGATAATCAACTTTTATCCTGCAGGATTAGAGGTTTCACCAAACACAAACAAGTTTATAACTCAAGAAACCGCATTTAATATTACTTACGATGCGGTTGAAAATGATACAACATTTGAAGTATTAATATCATCAATTAGAAATCCATTTGATATTGATTACACTGTAAATGCTGAGACAAATATGATGTTTAATGAGATGGAAGTTTCATCTTTGAGAAACATGAAGTTGGAGTATAAAAAATATGCGTTAATTCTAAATGGTAATGAATATCCTGTTAACTATTTATACCCAACCACAAATGACTCGACAACATTAAAGTTAATTGTCGATGGAAATCCATTTGGGGGTAATGCAATATCATATGATTATATAGTTATAAGACCAAACAACTATGAGGTTAACAGAGTTTTTAACCTTAAATTTGATCCCGTTGAAAATTTCCTACTAAATAGAAACATTAATCCACCATATACCGCAACTTTTACCGTTCCAAGAGAACAAGATGACGGTACATTTAAAATCACGACTGAACTTGCAACGTTTCCTAAATCAGGACTTTGGAACTTAGATATTGAATCACAAACATTTGATAACTACCTAACACAAATAAATGATTTTGCAATAAACCTTGATTCATATAATACTAACTTAGTTTCAAGATTTTTAACAACAGGTGCTTTAAAAGAGTTTGATACACCTGATCATAAATTTGAAAAACTTTTACAGATTTATGGTAGAAGTTTTGACGAAACTAAGGCTTTCATTTCGGCATTAGGTAATATTAATAGTGTTCATTATACTGTTAAGAATGATATACCGTCACAACTTTTAAAAAATTTAGCACAAACATTAGGTTGGGTAACAAATTTTTCACCTATATCTAATGAAGAATTGTTACAAGCAGTTTTTACGACACAACCAAATACTTTTCCTGGTTTACAAATCGGACCAACACCTGAAGAAATCAATTATCAATTTTATAGAAATTTGATTTTGAATTCTGCTTGGTTGTTTAAATCAAAAGGAACTAGAAAATCTATTGAATGTCTTTTAAGAATGGTTGGGGCACCTGAAGCCTTAATAGATTTTAACGAACATATTTATGTTGCTGATCAAAGAATAAACATGAGTGAGTTCAATCAACAATATTTACAATTATCAGGAGGGACTTTTCTACAAGAATATCCTGTATTAGAAACTAACAACACATATTCAATACAAGGAGTTCAATATACTGGTTTTACCACAACATTTGCAAACGCAACTGTATTAACAACAAGGGAAGATTACCCCGTTGATGAATTTGGATGCCCAAAAATGCCAACACCAACAGAAGAGTACTTTTTCCAAATTGGTGGGGGTTGGTTTGAATCAACACCTCAACACAGAATGCCAGAATTTGCAATCCCAACAAATCAAGTATTCACAGGTAATAATCCTAATTTCCAAACACAACTTTTACCTTTCAATTACGGTGAGGAATATTTGCAACTTTACAGAAATTTCCCTTATATGAATTTGGGGTATAAGATTAGAAGAGTTCAGGATAACAAAAAAAGTTGGAGTGATACGTCACCAACACAAAGAGTAAGTTTTGATGGTGGATTTAATGCTTATTATGAAGTTGGTGAAGAATGTTTAACATTGAATGTGAAAAATGTTGACATCATGATGAATCCTGCTCAAGGTTTGGTTTATGATGTTTGGACAATGTCTAGACAATATAATTACCCAATACCTGAAGAAGGTTTATTCTACACTCCACCAACACCTTGTAATGTACCAAATCCATACCCAAGATATGGAGGAATAGATTGGACAACAATTATTCCAAAACCAAAACAAAAAACTTTCTTTGAATTTGCTCAAACATTTTGGAGAAACATGGTTAACACAAGAAACCGTCAATATATTACTGATGGTAAAACTGGCGGTTACCCTACATTACAATCAATATATTGGAGATACTTAGAGTCTCAAACACAAGCAGGTGTACCAAACGATAATTTTACATACCAAACAATGATAGACTATATTAATGGTATGGGTGACTATTGGATTAGAATGGTTGAACAAATGGTTCCTGCAACTACAATATGGAATACAGGTGTTAGATTAGAAAACTCTATATTCCATAGACAAAAATTTGTATGGAGAAGACAAGAAGGATGTAAGATTGTTCCTGTCCCTTGTAAACCTTGTTCTTTGGCAACACAATTGTTTGTATATGATTGTCCTGTACAACAAGTGGTTTGTGGTCTTTATCCATGGAATAGTAACCCAACAATCACATCTATGGGTGCTGTATTGAATGATACTTTAGATACTTTTTATAGTCAAAATTCATTAAACGCAAATGACTGTTCACAAAACTCTGTCATAACTACTTGGAATGTAGATTTAAGAGTAAATGGGGTTATACTTGTGATATCACCATTCTATACAGGTATTGGACCATTTAACGTCCCTACTAACACAGAATGGGTGAATGCTTTAAGTGACACATTAAATAATTTACTAACCTCAGGGTATAGTTATAATATTGATGAGGATACTGAACAAATAACGGTGTTTAACAATAATTGTCAACCAAATTTTGATGACTTCCAAATAAACATAGGACTTGAGTTCGAAATATATTGTAACGGATAATGCCTTATATACAAATATATAATTATAGAGTCACTGGTGACTGTAGTAATACAAAAGTAGGTGCGGTCTCATTCAACATAACCGGAGATACGCCTAATTTTAGTGTCACAGATGCAACAGGGTTAGGATTACTACCATTGTCAGCTAACACCACATTTTATTCTGTTACGGGAATGTCTGGTGGTACTTATTATGCTACAGTTGCAGATGCGGGTACCACAAAAATTGTACAACCAATTTATATATCAACAGGTACTACCGCAACTATAGATTCTTCTAATACCACTTGTGGTCAAAATAATGGAACAATAACAGGTTTTACGTCTGGCGTTTATGGTCTTGTTTCTTTTAGTTTATACGATATAAGTAATAATTTAATTACATCTGCAACAACATCAAATCCTTACTATGAATTCACATCTCTTTCTGCAGGAACTTATTATATAGTTGCAAACGATGGTGGTGGTTGTACAGGAATAACAGCATCTGTAATATTAAATCCTTCATCTGGATTAACATACGGGGCATATGTTGTTGATGATGCTAGTTGTTTAGGTTCAGGTAGTGGTAAAATTTTCTTAACAGGATTAACACCTCCATTATCTGCTTATACAATAACTTGGAGTCCTAACGCTTTAGGTCAAACAGGATCAACAATAACAGGATTAACTTCGGGAAGTTACGTTGCAACAGTAACAAATCCAATTGGATGTACAACAAGTGAATCATTTACTGTTAACACTATACCACCATTAACGTCAGGTGGATTTATAACTATAGCCCAACCATCTTGTTTTGCGAATGACGGTGAAGTAGAATTTATTGTGGTTGGTGGAACTGCTCCCTATTTTTTCAGCGGATCATCAGGTCAAGTTGAAATTACTTTTGATACTTCTGTAACATTTACAGGACTGTCTTCAGGTTTATATTCGTTTTTGGTTACCGATGCTGGTTTATGTACAATTTATGATTCAGTAAGTTTATTAACACCAAATTCATTTAGTACCGTTGCCGTCACAACAACTAATTCAACTTGTTCGGCAAATGATGGTAGCATTAATGTTTTAGTTGATGGTGGTCTTAGTAGTGCAACTAATTTACAGATCTCTGTGTCAGGAACTACAGGTATTAGTCAAATAGGATTATTCGGTAGTTCTAATGAGACATTCTATGGATTAGGTAGTGGAACATATAATGTAACAGTTGTGTCTGCAGGTTGTACTTATACCGCCTCTACTGTTATTAATTCGGTTAGTTTATATAGTGCGACTACTCAAGTAAATGGTACCACATGTGGATTAAATAATGGATCTTTAGTTGTAAGTGCGTCAACAGGAGGAACATTTCCATACACATATTCATTAACAGGACCAACTTATAGTCCAAATACTGTAACAAGTTTATTTAACACATTCACAAATTTAGCTTATGGTAATTACACTCTAACAATACAAGATACGTCATCACCACCTTGTATCCAAAGTTATCCTGTTTTTATACCAAATAGTCAGACCGTAAACTTCAACTTATATCCAAACCAACCTTTAAATGGTGATGATGGTTCTATCACTGCATTCATTACTAGTGGTGAACCACCGTTTACTTTAACTTGGAGTGGTGGAACCGTAGGTTCTCAAACGGGAACTACAGTTACAGGTTTAACTACGGGTACATATAGTTTAACTGTAACAGACGCTAGTGGTTGTACACTTACAAAATACACAACATTAACGGGTACAAAAAAATATGTTAATTATTTGTACTATAATGTATGTGATGATACTTTTACAGATAGTGGATTGGTAACTAAAAGAACAATTCGATCAATGTATTTAGAAGGGTTTAATGATCTAACTAGTGGTGACACAAACTGTATTATAAATTCAGCGACTTTTGCAATAAGTGCGGAAGTTGGTGGTCAATCTGCTGAAACTATATTTTACACATCTTCAGGATCTACTGATTATCCAAATGATTTGTTATGGGCTGAAGCAATATCTACAATATTAAATGAGTTTGTAGGGATATCTGATGTAACAATAGATCTACCTTCAAATAGAATCACAATAAAAACAAACTGTGAAGAAATTAGTAAAAATTGTGGTCCACAAACAATAAATCCATTACAAGATACTGAAATAAAAGTCAACTTGTTGATTGATTATGACATATCTTGTGTAAGTTGTAGTTAATTGTGGCGAATCAAGTAATCGTTTATAGTGCAACAAGTGTTACACCACCATTCAGTGGTATTGCATGTGACGTTTATGGTAATAATTGTTCTTATGTTGGTAGTGGAACCACTTATCCTACAACTTTTACTTTACCAGCACAATTCAACACAGCACCTGCATTACAGTTAACTTTAATAGATTCAACCGGATGTTCATTATCTGAAATAATTTATTGTACAACTGAAGGGGCCCCAAAACAATTTCAAAATTTACAATATTACTTCTTTATGGATGGAACGCAGTTTAATTTCCAATAACTAAAATATTTATTATACGATATGGCATTATTAACGGATCAAATACAAGCAACTGGAGTTTCTTTAACGGACTTAATTCACATAGTCATCACCGGTGACACATCTCAAAATCCTGCGGGATCTTCTTATAAAGCAACAATCCAACAAGTGGCTCGAGTAATATCAGGTACAACAGGCACTAGTGGTACTTCCGGATCAAGGGGTTCGTCAGGGACAAGTGGTCAAAGTGGGATTGGGTTATTTTTACCATTATCAGGAGGTACGGTTACGGGTAATACAATATTTAATGCGGGTTTAAGTGCAATAACAATATCGGCAACAACTTATCAAAACTTACCAAGTGATGTAATAATTATTGACTCAACACAGATCCAATCAGGATTTACAGGTGGAGTCTTATTTCAAAGTTCAGCAAGTACGGTAAGTCAAACTACTGGTTTTACTTGGAATAATACAAATAAAAGATTGGGAATTGGGATTAACTCCCCTCTCTATGATTTAGATGTCAACGGGTCTATCTATCAAAGAACCGGAGAATTATTAATTACATCCACAGGTGGTGTCAACAAAGAAGGACCATTTATTGCATCAAGTGGTGGTGACGATTTAATCTCCGACAGAAAAATCCAATTAGGAATTTCAGACAATTCAACTGTACCTGTCGGTATTAATATGTTTGTAACTAACAATTCATTCCCACCAAGTTACATGAACTTTAGAGTAAACAATGCAGATCTAGTTAGAATGTCTGGTAGTTCTGTTGAAATTAGCGGTCTTACATATACAAGTGGTATAACCTCAACATCTAAAATCACATTTCCACAGATAACAATTAATAGTGGGTATACAGTTACTGATAATGACTATATGGTTGACGTTACAGGTGGTACTTTTACTGTAAACTTACCAAGTGCTGTAGGAAGAAAGGGTAGATTATTAGTTATTAAAAATAATGGTGGAGGTGCGGTTACCGTAGATCCATTTGGTAGTGAAACCATCGATGGAAAATTATTCGTAATTTTAGGAGAAACTAACTCAATACAATTATCAAGTAATGGAACAGAATGGGTTGCTTTGGGGTATAATATCTCAACAGTAAACTCATCAACGGGTGTTTTTGAATTTACAGGTATTACAACCGCATCCCCAACAACATTTAATGTTGCTCCTGTAAAAGGATGGATAGTAGACGACACAACAAATCCTTTATCACCACAATTATATTATGTTGTGTATACAGGTGGTACAAATACCGCAACTTATGTTACAACAAGTACCGAAACTTGGATTTATTTAACGAGCGGAGGAACAATTAGTCAATCAAATATTCCTTTAACGGAACAAGAAAGAAGACAAAATATATTTTTAGGTAAATTGGGTCACGCTAATAAGACATCAATTATTAATTCTTTTTCTCAACCTGACTTTGTTTTATCTCCATTATCACAACTTCGTGATATGTTTACACCAATTAATTTAATTAACGGTGGAATAACCCCATCACCTAACGGTGTAAATTTAAGTTTTAACACAAGTGCGGAATACCTATATGGTTTAGGTATAAATTTCGCAAACGACATATTAAGTCCTGATTCGTTATATGTTTCAGGAACCGCTCCTTGTACGTTCCAATATAGAACACAAACAGGTGGAACCGCATCAAACACAACATTTATTGACCCAACAAAATATGATGTTGGTGGTACTGTAACTTCTATACCAGGAACTAAAGCAACTAACCAAAGAATTTATTTGGTACAAAACGGTGTTTTTAGAGTTCAGTACGGACAAACAGTTTATTCAACACTAACTCAAGCAGTTGCGGGTATTTCAACAGAACAGTATGTTGAGTTTTCAAACTTTCAAACTAACGGTATTTTAATTGGTATTTTATCAGTTTTAAGCTCATGTACTGATTTAAGTGATACTTCTAAAGCATTATTTTTCCAAGCCTCAAAATTTGGTGAATCAACAGGGGCCGCTGGTGGTACACCAACAACAAACTTACAACAAGCATACAACAACTCATCAGAACCTGAAATTTTAACTAACTCAACATTAGGAGCATTTTCAATTAAAAATGGTACGGGTAATCCTGACATCTCAACAAATTTGTTTGAAGGTATTGGGTCTTCAGGTGTTTTAACTTCGTCAATCACTGCGAGAGGTGTTATCACGGGGACTAGCATTAGTACAAATGGTACTATTAGTGGTGGTGCGGTAACAGGTACAACAATGTTGGCATCTACGTTCAATCTTGCTGGATCACAAATAGAATCGGCGTGGGAATCATATAGTGTATCTTGGACATCGTCAGGTACTAATCCAGTAATTGGTAATGGAACTATAGAAGGTTGGTATAAAGTAATTGGTAAAACATGTTTTGTTAGAGGAAATATTGTGATGGGGTCAACAACAACATTTGGTACGGGAGAATGGTATGTATCGATGCCGGTTACTGCTGTAAATGCTGATGCCATATTAATGACGGTAACTTTATTAGATAATGGTAGTGCTTGGTATAATGCCACAATGGCCGGAGCAAGAGCAGGATTTAACACTAAAGCCCCTATGCAATATGTAAATATTTTAAACGGTACTGCAAATGATGTAAATGCAACTCAACCATTTACTTGGACAACTAGTGATAGATTTGTATGGAACGGAAGTTATGAAATTGCATAGAGTTTAAAATTTAAAATTAATTCACTTTACCTTATTTTCATTTAATTTTCCTATATGGAAAACATATTATTTGTCTCAGCACAACCTGACGTTCCCTACTTTATATGGCAAATAAAATTGTATGTTCACAATTTTATCGAAAAAGGAATTAACCCAAATCAAATACATGTGGTTTTAGGGTTAGTTAATAATGTGAACACACCATCTAAAGAATCAGAACAACTTAAAGAGTTAGGTGTTAATGTTCATTACTTTGTTGATGAAAGATCTAAAAAACATTACATACCAAGTATTAAACCATACCTCATCTCAAAGTGGATCCAATCAAATACTGATTATGGAAAATTATTTTTTCTTCACGATGCTGATATTATTTTTAAAGAACTACCAAGTTTTAATCGGTTGTTAGACGATGAGGTTAGTTATCTATCTGATACGATAGGTTATATCGGATACAACTATATTATGGATTGTTGTGAGAGATATGAACAACAACACCCCAATTCAGATAAAGGACAACTTATAAGTGAAATGGCAGATGTAATTGGTGTTGATGTTGAAAAAATTAAACTCAATCAAGAAAATTCAGGTGGAGGACAATACCTAATTAAAAATACAAATTGTGAATTGTGGGATAAAATCTATAGAGACTCCACAAATATGTATAATAAAATGTTGGATTACCAAAAAAGATTCCCAATAAATTCAGGTCAAATACAATTTTGGACCGCAGAGATGTGGTCATTATTATGGAATTTATGGTTGTATGGATTTAAAACTAAAGTAACTGAAGAACTTGATTTTTCTTGGGCGACAGACACCATAGAAACTTATGAAAAAAAACCAATACTTCATATGGCTGGTGTAACAGATAACCTTAAAACTACAAAATTTTATAAAGGTGATTACATTAATATAGACCCAATTGTTAAGTTGAGAGATAACCCCAATCATTTTGATTACATAGATAAAAATAGTTCGACAATAAAATATATCGATAATATGAAATCTTACATTCAAAAATACAACATATGATTATTTATTGTTAATAGATGGTAGAAAATTGTTATATATTATATTCTTGTGACGGAAGTTACAAACCGATCATTTCAAACCTTAGTGGGTTAAGCGCTTATTCAACGTCATACATTTCTGTAAATTCTATAGATTCAGTAACAATAGATGAAACTTGTTTTTATGTGTTAAGTTTAGGTGAAATAGACTGTACACCAACAAACGAAATAACAATTTCAACAGGGATAACATGCAATTGTCAATGTTATTGTTATTTTATAAGATCTGTGACTCAAACAACTGATGTTACATATGTTAATTGTAATGATGAAATTATTGTTGATACTATCCAAGAGGGATTAACTTACAATATTTGTAGTAAAGTTTATCCACAGTTTGACACTCAAGTGCAAATACCAATTAAATTAACTGACATTTGTGTTGATAACCAATGTCCACCAACAATCCCAACTGTAAAACCAACAAACGAATGTGATGTTATTACAATATTCCCTATGGGGGTTACTTGTATAACACAACAACCTTCATCAGAAAGAGATTTTGATGGAGCGGTTGAATTAGTTGTAACAGGAGGAACGCCACCTTACACTATATTTTGGGAAGTTGGAAGTTTTGCACCAGCACTAACTAATCTTGGAGTTGGTGAATATTCAGCATCTGTTACGGATTATTATGGTGATTTTTCGGCATTTACAACTTGTGTTTTAACTGCGGAGACTGTAACATATTCAGGTATGTGTTTTGTATTAACAGGTGTAGTTGAAGATCAGTTAGTATATATTAATTCAGAAGTAAAAGGGTTTAAAAATACAAAACCATACTTTGAAATACAATATGGTGTAAATCTTTTGGGTTACGTTTTTTGGGACCCAAGTTCAGAAAAATGGTTTTTTTGTCAAACGCTAGATTGTCAATTATCCCCATATAACACACTTTTATTACCTGATGGATTATATCCTACAGGAACGACAGGTGATTGGCAAGTTATTTCAGACTCACCATATTTAATTGTTGAATCAACAATTGGCAATTGCTCACCACCGGTAATACCTAAAGAAGATTATACACTCTGTGCAACAATAGTTTCAAGGTCAACAAAACCTGGAATCCCAACTATGGCCTCACAAGTAGAACTTGATCCAAGTATTAATATAAATGGAGAACCTAGTTGGTCTTCATCAACAGGTCAATATGTTGTGTATTGGGATAGTGGATCGACACCATCACAATGGGTTATGACAGGATTTACTAGTCCATCAACATTAGTTACAAATAATGACCCATCATATCCACCAGTAAGTAATTGGCAAGTTTATGGTGGATATGATATATACAGTGTTGATATTGCTCAAGGATTATGTACTGATTCGTACATTGTAGTGGTTTCTGCGGTAGTTAACGACGCTTTATGTGGAAATAATGGTAGTATTACTATTAGTGCTTCTGGAGGAGATGCACCGTACCAATACTCAATAGATGGAGGATTATCATATCAACCATCACCAATATTCAGTAATGTTCTTCCAGGGACTTATATAGTATTTGCTAAAGACGTAAATACAACAATAGGTTCATTTGGACCTGTGGTGGTTAATAACATCCCAACCACCATTTATAACGTAACGATGAACGTAAATTACAATAATAATACTTTTACGTTAACTGCACCATCTTTACCTGTTGGATCTACATTAACTGTTGATGTTGTTATGTCGTCAATATTTAACTATTACCCACAAAGTTTGAGCCCAATACCTTCATATAATAATTTTACAACTATTAGTGGTGTTGGACTTATGACAAATACAAATACAACAGTTAATACTTATGCATTAGGTGGACCTTGTAGTGTTCCTGGACCACTAAACAATACACAAATTAGTAAAACCTATTTGAACACCTTAACATTAACTAGTGGTCAAGTTGTTACAGGTAGTACTACAAATAGTATCATCAACTTTCCTGCATTTGAGTGTTCAAACGCAGTTGGATATTATCAATTATCTATTACAAACGCAATAATAAATAACTGTCAATGTTGTGAGACAAACCTAATTAATTCGGTTCCACCTGTACCACAATCAGTTTTATAAATTGAATATAAGAATATTTACAATAAATGGCTTACATAATTAAAAATACATCTGGTTTAGTTAACACTCGTGTTACAGATACGGGTAGACAAAAAATGTCCGAAGGCAACTTTAATATTTTTTACTTTGCGGTAGGGGATAGTGAAGTTTCATATAACGAGTTACCATCTACTTACAATCAGACTAATACCGTTGTTTTAGAACCACAATTCAATGCACAAAACAGTTCAGGTGTTCCTGAATCAAATAGACAGTACATTAAATATCCATATTTAGTTGATGAAGGACAAACAAATATTTATGGTATACCTTTTATGGATTCAGGTATTGATTCTGTTTACAATAGAGCTGCTATGAGAGGGTTCTTCACAGGAAACACAACCGCTTCTACTGTAGATTGGAAAGCGTTAGTTAATAACACATATGTCATTACACCAAATTATGTGGTTAACATGTCCACTTTGAACGGAACAAACCAAATAAGTGTACAAAGAATGGACTGTAATGTTCAAAATGATAATACACCAAATGTTGGAGATTTTATAACAATATATTATGATGGAAGAGCAGAGACCGATTGTTCTTGTAGTAATTTTCCTACACCAACTCCGACACCTTCGTTATACAGTACACCAACTCCGACACCCACACCAACAAGTACACTTTCAATACCTTGTGCTTCTCCAACACCAACACCTTCACCAACACACACACCATGTTTAACACCAACACCAAGTGCTCAATGTCCATTACCACCACCACCTGATTGTTTAAAAGATGTAGTAAGTTGTTTTTCAATTTTAACTTATAGAATTGTTGAAGTTTGTGGTAGTGTTTTAACGTTAGACAGAGATACACCTGATTTTACAAATTTATCAATTGATTGTTGGGCGAGAACATTAATTTATCCACCACAAATGGTTCCTTTATATGACAGTTTTACACCTGAACCACATTGGAATAAAAGTGTAATCGACTTTGAATCAGTTTGTGATACTGATCAGTTTGATGTTAAAATATGGAATATGAATATTCCTTGGACCGAGAGTCCTGCTGGTTTGGCATCCGCTCAATTCCAAGACTACACAAAATTTGGTTCTATTAACTACATAGGACAAAAAGAATATTTTGGATATAATTCATCTGATGGTCAAACATCTACTGATGATGTATATTACTACAATTCATTCGGCGAAAAAATTGTAGTAGCACCTGAAGAACAAAAGGCAATTGCAATTATCCACTATACTAATCAAACTATCGATTTCTTTTATGGTGAAAAATTTGCGTTAGAACCTTACGACACACAAAACCCTGATAACACTCAAGGTCAAGCGAGAAACTTTAAGTTACATATGCCAACAATAATGTGGCATAAAAATCCTGAATGTTGTTTTGGGCAAACTTTTTGGGTGGATCCTCCAGGATTTGACAATCAAAATTTATTCCAAGTTCAATATACAAAGTCTAAAATTTCACAACAAATGAATCAACCTGGACTTAGATATTATAATCTTTGGGATACATTTGCACAACCAAACGGTCTACCAAGTAGGGTAGGTAAAGTTTACCCTGACTCAAAACTAATTGTTATTGATGATGAAGAATTAGTAGCTGCTCTATCATATAAATCAAATAGAAACTGGACTTTACCGGCACCACAAGTATCTTTAATTACACCAAACACATGTGGGACTTCAAATACTACAGGTGTTTTAACAGGAGGAGGAGAGACACTTTGGGTAACTTATAGACTATCAAACACAAACGCATTTACAAATTCATTACATAGTAATTATTACACAAGTGTTGTTGGAACTGAGAATGTCTGTTCACCTGAAACACCTAAGAATGTTGCAGTTAGATTTGGTGGAGATTTCCCTTGTTTAGTACAACCAGGTTTCTCACCAACAACTACAACGACTACATTCAATCCTGTTACCACATCAACAACTACAATTAATCCACCATACACAACAACTACAACAACTCAGTGTCCTGTTTGTACTGTTCCTGCTGGATTCTATGCACAACAGTTCCAAGTACTGGCTCAAAAAACATTATCGGGGGTGAGACCTGATCCGGCTCAATGGAGATTAATTGATTTTACAAGTCAAATTGAACAATACTTCATTAATGGTTATGTAACCCAAGAATCTTTAACCGCAACAACTTTTGTTGTAACTGCGGAAAATTATGGAAGTGCACCAATATACAATCTAAACGACTATATAAGTTTGGTTCCTAATGGTGCGACAGGACAACAATTGAATTTTGGTGATGAGTACTATTTCTACGGTAATTTAGAAACCGACATCCAAGCCACATTATATGAGATGAAATATAAAATTAACTTAAGTGATAATGAATTCTTAGTTTCTCAAAACCCAACTTGGACCCAAGGAACCCCATCTTATGTTACCGAAATTGCACTTTTAGATGAAAATAAAGATGTTTTAGTTATGTCTAAAATGCAATCACCAATATTAAGACAAGGAATCCAACAGTACGTTATTAAATTAGATTTCTAACAAAACTACAATTTTTATCTTCATAGTTTATAATATAAATAAAATAATAGCTTTATGGCAAAAAATTTAAAAAACTCCCCCAAAGTTTTGGGTCTTGATATTTCCACAAAAACCATAGGGTGGGCATTGTTTGATATCAAAACACAAGAACTACTTGAATTAACTCATATCTCACCAAGACCAAAAATGGAGAAAGATGAGAATGATAAACTAAAAGAGTTATTATTAAAATCAGAAATATTTGCTGAAAAACTTAAACAATATAAAGATTTAGGGATTGTTAGAATTATTATAGAGGAACCACTTTTAAATTCTAATAACATTTATACCATACAAACACTATTAAGATTTAATAGTTTTGTATTTAAAGAAATCTATAATATAATGGGAATAGTTCCTGAATTTATATCGACATATAACTCAAGAAAATTTGCCTTTCCTGAGTTAGTCCAAGAAAACGATAAAAAGAAATTTGTGTTATTTGGTGGATTACCAAAAGACGTTGATAAAAAGTTGATAATTTGGGAAAAGGTTGCAAAAAGAGAACCACAGATTACTTGGCATTATACAAAAAACAATACATTAAAGAAAGAGAATTTTGATCAAACAGATGCGTACACTTGTGTTTTAGGATTTATGAGATCAAAAGAAATTTGGAAATAATATCGTTTATATAACCGATAATTGAAAATATCGTCTTTTTAGACGATATTTTTTTTTATTAACAAATTACACCTGAATCTGTTGCTGTAAAGTTTGGAGAAGAAGATGTTGGAATTGTGATAGAACAAATGTAATCGGATGTGTAACCACCTAACCCACCTAAAGATATCGTTCCATCACACTCATAGTAATTATATTTAATTTGACTAACACTATTGTTTTCAACATACCATTTTGTAAGGATACAAGGACTTGATGTTGGAGTTGGTGTTGGTGTTTGTGTTGGTGAAGGAGTTGGTGTTTGTGTTAAATTAGGAAGACAATCTAAACACGCACCATCTATTCTTGAACCAACTTCAAAAGTTAACGTAATGTCATCCACACCACTTATGTTTTCAAATAAACCTTCATAAACAACACAACAACCTTGACCATTAATAATTGCGTTATATACGTAACCTTCTTTTGGACTTGTGTTTCCTGAAACTAATATTAAATCTGAAGAGAAATAATCAAAACCAGTAAAGCAATCTTTAAATTTCTTACTATTAGCACATTGTAATATTTCATTAAATGTGTTAAATATAACTTCACCACTAAAATTACAAGGTCTTGTTATTTGTGGTGTAGGTGTTGGGGTTGGTGTCATTGTTGGTGTCGGAGAATATGATACCGTAATCGCTGACGCACTTATAAAAGATCCACCACATATATTTGTTGATGAAGGTGTTGGAGTTGGTGTAGGTGTTTGAGTTGGTGTTGCCGATATTGAAGGGGAAGGGGTGACTAAACAATCAAAAATTGCGGTGAAATCAAATGTTGCACACGGATTAACAGTTGTGGTAGTTGTAACACAAATTCCTGTATATGCGACAGTGTCGTCAAAATCAGGACAATCTGACGTACTTCCAAATGGACCAAACTGATCACATGGGCCACCTAATGTTTGAGACAAACACCATCTTGTTTCACCTGTTGAGTAAAACATAAAATATCCTGTGGTTTGTCCCGTAAAATAAGATTGACCCAGATATCTTCCTCCTGCTAATTGGTATGTGTCATCATAATTTGTGTCATTCTCAACACAAAAAAACTGAGGACATGTACAACCTGAAATACCGGTAATAGTTCCTGAAACAACATTATATACATTAATACCATTAGAATAATAAGATGTTAATGCTGGTGTTCCAGTACATCCTGAGTTTAAATAAACTACATAACCTATTGTTAATCCGCTACCATAAAGTGTGGTACTCAAAGAACCACCACACGAAATATAAGGATCCGAAGCAGAGGCAAATAAACCTAAATTACTACAAGCCATATTATATTATCAAATTTTTCTCAACCAAACAATTATTACTATCAACAGATTTAACACCTACTGAACCCATACCCTCCAAAACATATGGAAGATTGAAAACATATGGGATTTGACCGGATGATATTGTGGCTATGTAAATACAAGTTGTGTAACCTGTATCACAAGTGTAAATATCAAAAGGTGAAGAACCGCTTAAACCTGTAATTGTTATTTGTGTTGGCATATCAACAATAAATATAAAAGAACATGAAAGTTTGTGTAGTTGATGTATTGAAAGTTTATTATTATATTATAGGGGATGGAAGAAAATGAAGCGTTAGTTGAGTTATTGGAAGAAGTTCTTGGTGATCACGGACTTCACTATCCTAATCGTGGTCAAATTTCTTTTAATTGTCCTGTTTGTGATGATGGGAGAAATAAACATAATTTGGAAGTTAACTACATAGATAATGTTTATAAATGTTGGGCATGTGGGGATAGTGAAAATACACACGGACCTTTGGGTAGAATATTCGACAAGTATGGGAATAGAAAACAGAAAAAACTATATAACGTCTTCAAACCCGAAACAGTTGTAAAAAGAGAAAAAAAGAAAAAAACTCTTAAACTTCCTGAAAGTTTTACCCTATTCAAAGACTCAAGTACGGTTTATCCAGTTAGACGACAAGCAATGAATTATCTTAAAAGTCGTGGGATTACAGACGAGATGATAGAAAAGTTTGGGATTGGATTTTGTGATAAAGGGGATCATGCTGGTAGAATTGTTATTCCGTCTTACGATAAAAAGGGTGAGTTGAATTATTATATTGCAAGAAGTTGGAACCCGATGTCACGAGCTAAGTATAAAAACCCTGAGGCTGAAAAAGACAAAATTATATTTTGGGAAAATTTAATTGATTGGAAAAAAGACATTTATTTAGTTGAAGGAGCTTTTGACGGATTATTTTTAGATAACCCAATACCAATGCTTGGAAAACATATGTCTGAACTTTTGTTTGAAACAATTTATAAAAACGCTAAGGCTAATGTAATTATTTGTTTGGATGGTGACGCTTGGCAAAACGCGGTTAAACTTTATCACGAATTAAATGGTGGTGAGTTATATCAAAAAATAAAAATACTCAAACTTCCTATGGATCAGGATGTTTGTGATCTCAAGGGTCAGATTGATCCTTATTATGTAATAATTAAAGACTAATGGATTTAAAAAAAATAGCGGAAGAGATTAGAGAAATCATATCCCAAAAACAAAAAGACTTTCAATTAACCTTTGAGGAAGAAAGTCACAAATACACAATGTTGGATAAAGAAGGTAACTTACGATCAGACTTCCCTTCGGTATCCAAAGTCATGAAAATATTTTACGACGACTTCCCAACAGAACAAGCTGCATATAACAAAGCGGGGGGCGATCCTGATGAAGCCGAAAGATTAATGGAAGAGTGGGCCGAAGCCGGTAGAAAATCAACAAACTTAGGATCTCGTTGTCACTTCTTCTTAGAGGAACATACACTCAAAGAATTTGGTATTGATAAAGTAGTTCGCCAACCATTATTTGATTGTGATGCCGAGCAGATTATTAAAAGTGATACAATGATTATGGCTGGTAAGTATTACATTGAACTACTTAAAGAGAGAGGATGTGAACTGATTGATACTGAGATGGTTTTAGGTCATCCTGAATTAGAATACACTGGACAACCAGATAAGGTATGGTTAGTAATTGGAACAAATGGTAACATTGGTATTTTAATAACGGATTGGAAATCAAACAAACCAAAGAACTTTGCGGTTACCCGTTATACTAAAAAAATGAAAAAACCATTTGAAGATTTACCTGATAATGCTTTAGGTCACTACAACACTCAATTACCTTTTTATGGTAAATTACTTCTAAAAATGTTAGAGGGTACTAAATATGAAAACATACAACTATTAGGGTGTATTATAGTTTTAATTACTGATGATAGAGAGTACCACGAATATCGAGTATCTAAAAAAACTATGAACACAATCTTAGATATGGATATAAAACAATATTTGACTAAACTTAAGAAATAAACTATTATTGGATATGACATTAACAATTACACCCACTTGGGTAACAACAACTAGTTGGGACCAATTATTACCTATTAAAATAAAAATAAACTATATTATAAAATAAAAATGGACGATATTATCAAACCAAAGATTGATCTTAGACAACAACAGACAATCAAATGCGAAAAATGTGAGTCAAAATTCTTCAAAGAAGTAACAATGTTGAAGAAAGTACCTAAATTATTAACAGGAAGTCATGAGGACACTATTGTGCCATTCCCAACTTATATGTGTAATGAGTGTGGTAACGTTAATGATGACTTTGAATTATTTATTGACTAAAATATGACACACAAAGAATTTTATATTTGGTTAGACGGTTTTATGACCAACAGAGATTGGGTTGTTATCAAACAAGTGGATATTGAAACCATCCAAGAAAAAATGAAAGAGGTTAAAGAAGATTATAAGATTGGTATTGCGGAACCATATAGAATTCCAATTCCTGTAAATCCATTTCCTGTAAAAGATGATCCTTACAGTCCACCATACGAAGTATATTGCGGAGACAAAACACAATTAAATGATTAAGAAACTAATACACTTTTCAGATTTGCATATCCGTCTTTTTAAAGACCACGATTTGTATAAATCAATTTTGGAAACTGCCATTAAACAATGGATAGAGTTAGAACCTGATCGTATTGTATTCACTGGAGACTTAGTTCATTCCAAAAACCAAATGACACCTGAGCTTATTGAGATGGTTAGATGGTTATTAACAGAATGTTCGTTTATTGCGAAAACTATCATAATTCCTGGTAATCACGACTTTTTGGTAAACAACACAGAAAGATTGGATGCTCTAACACCGATTATAAGTTCACTTAATAGTAAAAACATTGACTATTATAAAGACAGGGGTGTGTATGAGGATGAGAACATAAGTTGGTGTGTGTATTCACAATATCAAGGAAATATTCCGCCTGACATTACCGAATCAAAAGGTAAAAGAATTGGTTTATTTCACGGACCAATTCAGGGAATGAAAACGGATCTTGGTTTTGACTTTGGTGAAGAGGCTTATGATGTTGAAAAGTTTGATGGACTCGAAACTGTTTTGTGTGGGGACATTCATAAAAGACAAGAGTTCAAATTCAAAACAGGTAAAGGTTATATGATTGGAAGTCCGATACAACAAAACATAGGAGAAAGTATTGGAAGACATGGGTATGGAATATATGATGTTGATACAAAAGAATATTCGTATGTTGATCTACCAAACCCAAAACCATTTTTAAAGTTCTCCATAAAGTCATTTGAAGATATTGAAAATGGAACCGAAAAACTCCAAAATATTTAGTAAGGAAATGATGCAGACGGTGTCTGCATTCTGTGAATCCAAAGAAATAAAGGATATCGATAACTTCATATACCTATGTTTCAAGCAAGGTTTTGATATTAGGAAGTACGGTCTTTTGGGAAAAACACTTAATGAAGGTGAAAAACACTTAAAAACGGGTGGAACTCAAGAAAAATGGGTGGAAATTGAGGTAATAAAAGAAATACGGGTGGAAGTTCCTGTTGAAGTTATCAAGGAGGTTGAGAAAATAATCTATACCTCTGACGATACCCAAGTAAATAAACTGTTGTTAAAAATAGAACAGTTAAACGGGGAAATTTCGATTAAGACTTCCGAAATTGACAGAATTAGACAAGAATTTTCTACTAAAACTGAAGAAATGGAAAATATTTTCCAAAATAGAATGTCTAAAAAGGATGAAGAATTAGACGAACTTAGACATAATTTAGACATTCTCGTAACAAATGATAAGGCAAAAATGTTACAAGAAACACTCCAAAACTTGAGAAGTGAGTTACAACAAAAGAACGAACAAATAAGAGAATTGGAAAAAATAAACCGAGAACTTCTTAATGGTAGTCAAAATCAAGCTTACCTTTTGAGGGGATCAAACTTAAATAGACGAGTATGATAGTTTTAATGTGGATGATCGCAGCTTACGGTATGACCAATATTTTGGTTTACGGATCAATCTTTAACGGATTAAGAAATTGGATCCATAACAACGCACAACCAAACGTGAGTTGGTTTTTTAGACCAGTATTTGAATTCATTTCAAGTTTAATAAAATGTGTTTTATGTACATCAACATGGGTGGGATTCTTCTTATCCTTAACATTGTTTGCACCTTGGCACGAAATAATTGGACTTAACAAATATATTTCTATATTTTTTGATGGAATGTTGTCTGCAGGTGCTGTATGGGCAATTAATAGTGTAATCGAATGGTTCGAAGAAAATAGACCAAATAATAATAATTAACAAAAAGTAAAATGGGAAAAGCGGCAAAAGAACACAGAAAGAAAGTTGCAAAACGAAATGTAAAAATTAAACAAGAAAAGGCTGGTATGCAAAAAGCTTTTGATTTATTATTACAAGAACAATTGGAAAAATTAAAAAATGATGAAATGACCGCAACGGTTGGAGATCAAGAAGTTAAAATGGAAATTGTTGAAGATAAAATAGTTGACCACGGATTTAGATTTACACCAAACGAAGAAGAGTCCGCAAAAATCAACAAAGAATTTGAAGAAGTAACGACAGAAGATGAAAAATAATAATGGATCTTTTTAATCCACCAAAATTATACAATTACGAAATTATGATAAAAGATTTGGACTTTTCTATGTTTGAAAACCCAATTATACAAGTTGTATGGGAAGATTTACCAGAAAACTTTACACAAGATAAACTTAAAAGTGTAAAACATTACTTCTCAAAAAAGTATAACACAACCAACGTTAATGTCTTAACAAAGGCAAAAAACGTTGAAACTGAAATAACACAAAGTATTGATGTGTCGGTAAATATTAACGATGCTCAATACCAACTTGAACTAATTACCAATTATCTAAAGTCAAAAGGACATGAAGATAAGAGTGAAGATGTATTGGCTATTAATAAAATGGTTGAAAATAGAATGTCTGGTGATGAAGAAAACCAAGCACAATTTAAAAAGTGGTATATTCGAAACATTGAGTTCTCAAACTTTTTATCATATGGTGAAAATCAAAGATTGGACTTTGATAAGTTAAATGGAATTGTGGTGGTTGAGTCTGATCCACCAAACTTTGGGGGGAAAACGGTTCTTACCGTTGACCTCCTAATGTTTTTATTCTTTAATGAAACAACAAAGACAACCAAAGCCGAGGAGATATTTAATCGATTTTCAAACAAAGATAAAGTTCACGTTAAGGGTGAAATTACTATCGATGGTGAGGATTACGTTATTATAAGAAACATTGAAAGAAAGTTATCTAAAAAAGGTGATTGGAACGTTAAAACAGAATTGGACTTCTTCAAAAAATTATCGGACGGTACCTTATTAAATTTTACTGGAGAACAAAGAAGAGAAACGGAAGCCTTCATTAAGAATTCAATTGGAACTAAAGAGGACTTCTTAATGACAATTCTAACAACAGGATCAAATCTTGAAGAGCTGTTAGAGTCAAAACCAACGGCACGAGGTCAGGTCTTGTCTCGTTTTATGGGACTTGAGTTTTTGAAAAGAAAAGAAGAAGTTGCAAAAGAAATCTATTCGGAGTTTTCAAAACAAAAGATTTCCAACATTTATTCATCAGAACAATTAAAAAGTGATATTGAAACACATCAAAACTCAATTTCTGAATTACAAAATCAAATTAAGGAAAGTAAAGAAAAATTAGTTGAGGTTGATGATGCAATAACAAAAGGTAAAACATATCGTGATGATATGTTAAAGAAAAAACACACAAACATTGATCAAGAATTGAGTTTGTTAAACCCTGAAAAAACCAAAGATGAAATTAAAGAAATTGAACGTGAGAAATCGGGATATCTTACAAAAATATCCGAAATCAAAGTTGTTGAACCTTCTAAATTCTATGAAGAAGACATCCACGACAAGGTTAAAGAGGAGATCGGATTACTTTACAAAGATATCGTACAAGTTGATACAGAAATTGCGTCAATCAATAAACTAAAGTCTTCAGTTGAAGGTGGGATCAAATGTGAACACTGTGGAATTGAGTTGATGAACGCGGCAATTACTAATGCAAAAATTGCAGAACTTGACGGATATACCCAACAGAAAACTCAAAAAGATGGGTTAATGCAGGAATTAACCATCAAAGAACAAAGTTTTGTACAACTCAAAAAAGAGTTTGATGAATATGAGAAAAACAAGTTGGTTAAAGAAAAGTATGAGATTTCGGTTGAAAGTTGTGACCTTAAGATTGGTTCGTTAAATGACAAGATCAAAAGGTGGGAGGAAATCCAAGATAAAATCCAAGAAAATCAAAAAATTGAATCTCAGTTAATAAAGGCCGATGTGAGATTAGATGAGTTGGAAAATCAAAGAAGAACAATTAATAATTCAATCACAACAAACGAGGGATCAATCAAATCTATCGAAGAAAAGATTGATACCAACCAAAAGAAAATTGTTACAATTAAAGAGGAAGAAGAGAAGGAAAAGATATATAAGATCTACTTGGAACTTTACGGTAAGAATGGAATATCAAAAATGATTATGAAAACAATGATGCCACTAATCAATTCTGAATTACAAAGATTGATGGAAGATTCATGTTATTTCAAATTGGAAATTCGTATTAATGACAAGAATGAGGTTGAATTTATCATGACTGACAATGCAACTGGTGTTGAAAAATTAATGACTTCAGGATCAGGTTTTGAAAAAACAATTTCTTCTTTGGCTTTGAGATCGGTCCTTACTAAAATTGCAAGTTTACCTAAACCAAATCTTGTTGTTCTTGATGAGGTGTTTGGAAAAATTGCCAATGACAACTTAGAGATGGTTTATGAATTCTTCACAAAAATTAAAGATTATTTTGAAAAGATTTTTGTAATAAGTCACAACTCAATAGTGTCAACTTGGGGTGATCATGTTGTAAAAATTAAGAAGGAAAACAATTTGTCAAAAGTTTTATAGGATTTTTAAAACTAATTAGAATTTTATCAGTATATTTGTAGAACAATTAAAACACACAAATGAACTACTTACTTTTTGTTTATTATAATTCTGAGGTAGAAAACTCAGAAGAAAAAACACAAGAAATCGGAACACAACTTGCAGAACACATGACTAGTGGTCAGGTTAAATTTATGTATGGTGATCAACACGCAATCTTTCATTTTGGGTGTAAAAGTGATTTCCAAGACGTATCTGATGTGGTATTTTTTATTTCCGAAGAAATACCGGGATTTGAATACCTTTTAACAAAAAAGGGTAGAGATTACAGTTCAAACTTTGATGAAGACAACCTTGGGCACTTAATGTCGTTAAAGAACACCACACCGAAGAAACATAAACCTGCAGCACCAAAGTTAAGAACAAACGATATTAAAGATGGAGAACCATTTTTGGATCTATCAAAACTTTTTTTAAATTTAAAAAGAAAAGAGGTTTGTAACCTAACGTTAGATGAGTTATTGGATAAGATCGGTAACGAAGGTATCGAGTCATTGTCAGACTTAGAAAGACAAAAATTAGACGAATATTCAAAATCATTTTAACAAACATATATGAAGGACAAAAACACAAGTGCCCCTATCAATCAGGACGAAATTTACCACTACCTTAAAGACATTAGAAAAATTAAGGTAATGACCGCAGAACGCGAACGTCATTTGGCAACACGAATGAAATCTAATGATCTAACGTTGATTGAAAAACAACAAATCGAACAAGAGTTGTTAACAGGAAATCTACGTTTTGTGATAACCGTGGCAAAACAATACCAAAATCAAGGTTTAGATTTATCGGATCTTATCGCTGAAGGTAATTTTGGTTTGATGAAAGCGATTAAGAACTTTGATTGGAATAAAGATTTACGATTTATTTCTTATGCTGTTTGGTGGGTCAAACAATCGATTATCCAATCTTTGAACGATAATTCAAGAACAATCCGACTACCGGTGAATGTTGTTCAGGATTTACAAAAAGCCAAAAAAGAATTGGAACAAACGGGCAAAAAACTTGATGATAAATTCCAAACTTTACCATCTATTATAGATTTGGATATGAATATCAATGAAGACGGTGATACTCTAATAGATATGATTGAGAATAAAGATGCTGTTGCACCTGACGCTAGTTTTTACACAAAAGACATATTAAAAGATAAGTTGATGAGACTTTTAGATGTTTTGGATGAAAGAGAAAAAGTCATTGTTGGGGATTATTTTGGGTTAACAGGAACACCAAGAACGTTGGAAGATATTGGATCTGATTTTGGTTTAACTAAAGAACGTGTTCGTCAGATTAAAGAAAAGGCTCTTCGTAGACTTAGAAATGATTCTTCAGAGTTATTTGATTATTTATAAAATGGGTTGAACCGAGATTACCCATACAACTCGGCAGAAGGTGCCTGAAGTCACCAAGGTGAAACTCCTCAATTCTATCTATACGGTAGAATGAAATTACACTCCCCCATCGGCGCCGGTGGGGGTTTTATTGTTTTATAGGGTTTATAATTATCAATCATTTGATTATTTTGATATTTATCAAACAAAACAAATTAAATGAATAAAAAATTTTTACCCTGGTTTTTACTGTTTTGCGCATTAGGATTGTCAGGGACCGCAGCGTATTATAGTGTAATAGGTTTATCAATAATTTTTTCGGCGGTGGCAATTCCTGTCATCATAATGGGAACATTTTTGGAAATCTCTAAATTAGCAATTGCAACCTACCTTCACGATAAATGGAAAGAAACTTACGGGATATTGAAAATATATCTAACAACCGCACTTGTGGTCCTGTCAGTACTTACTTCCATAGGAATATACGGGTTACTTTCAACGGGATTTCAAAAAAATATTGCAGGTCTTGAGATAAACAATAAAGTGATTGAAAATATTGAAGTTAAAAAAGATAGGTTCGAAGAAATTAAAACTGACTATCAAAAAGAAAAAGGTGTATTAGACAAAGACATCACCAATCTTAGAAACGCACTATCAACCAACACAACTACCCAATCAATAGATAGAACGACAGGACAAGTCGTTACAAGAGCAAATGGGGGTAATAGAAAGGCATTTGAATCCCAATTAAAAGTAGCACAAGAGAATAGAGACGGGATCTCCAAGAAAATTGAGTCACTTAACGATAGTATTACTAGATTAGATTTAGAAATATTAGATCTTGCATCATCTGAAATTGAATCAGGTGAGTTAGGGGCTATTAAATATTTAAGTGAGATTACAGGATGGGATGTTAAAAAAACAGCAAACTTCTTTATTTTAACTTTAATATTTGTATTTGACCCTTTGGCAATTGCTTTGGTTATTTCTACAAACCAAGCTTTTAAAATTTATGGAAGAAAAGAAGAGGACGAAGACAAGGTTGAAGATGAATATCCTTTTTATGGTGAGGTGGAAATTCCTGAAAGTTATTTTGGTAATTCTACCCCCCAAGTCACCCCCCAAGTCGAACCTGAAATTATTGAAAGAATTGTTGAGGTTCCTGTTGAAGTTATTAAGGAAGTTGAAAAAATTGTTGAGGTTCCTGTTGAAGTTATAAGGGAGTTTCCTGTTGAAGTTATAAGGGAGGTTCCTGTTGATAGATTGGTTGAGGTTGTAAGGGAGGTTCCTGTTGAAGTGATAAAAGAAATTGAGGTTCCTGTTGAAATCCCATTCAAATATTATGTAAACGATAATGGTCAAATATTTGATGATCAGGGAAATGAAGTAGAGGAAAGGTTATTTAATAAAAAGTTAGAGGAGATTGAAAAGAGGGTTTTAAAATATCAAAAATAATATATGGAAATAATTGAAAATTTAATCCAAACAAATTTTAAAAAAGAAGATAAAAAAAATCAAATAGTTCTTTGTCACACGTCAAGAACTCTTTTTGATTACATGGTATCTATAAAGTTTAGATTTGGAGGGAAACCGATTAGATTACCACACTACATTATTAGTAGAGACGGTAGGATTTTACAGTTATTAGATGAAAAACTAAATGGGTATTTTACCAATAACGATAGAATAAATTCCAAATCAATTGTAGTTTGTTTGGAAAACTTGGGATGGTTAGAAAAAGAACCATTAAAACATCATCACATTAATTGGATTGGTAATATTTATAAAGAGAAAGTTTTTGATCGTAAGTGGAGAGATTATTTTTTTTGGCACCCATACACTGACATACAAGTTGAAAAAACCGCAGAGTTGTGTTTAGAGTTAACAAAAAAACATAAAATTGAAAAAAACTTTATTGGACATAACACCAAGGTAAAAGGTGTTGAGTCTTTTATTGGAATTATTACGAGATCAAACTTCGATGAATTTGCGACGGACTTAAGTCCAGCATTTGATTTTGAAAAATTTAATAAATTATTGAATGATGAGTAATTACGATGAAATAAAAAATTTGATTAAAGCTTCAAGAAATGCTTTTAATACAAATTTAAATGAAGATACCCAACTTATTAAAAAACAATATGGGTTATTAACAGAACAAACAGTTGAAAAAGAAGAAGAGGTTGTTAAAGATGAAAATCAAATGTTCCAAAAGGAGAAAAAAGATTCTGATGAAATTGGAACCCAAAGAGACAAACAAAAGGCTTTTAGAATATTAGCTAACATCATCGTTCTTCATGGTAAAACAAAGGCAGATCTACAATTAACCACAGATGAAAAAAACGCATTTACCTCAAGTGTTGATGAGTTTAGAACTGATGTTGCAGAATTAGTTGAATTTGGTAGACTTAATGTTTTCCCGAATAATGTTGAGTGGTCAGGAAAAATATTAGAAAATGACATCGAGTTTTTCTACACGATCAACGAACCGAATGGTATATATATTAATGGTCAAATGATTAAAATTGATCAAGATTATTTGGAAACGATTAATAAGTTACAGGCTTATTATGAGAAATTTAAAAATAAATGGAGTAAAATTGTCGCAACAAGACAAGAAGATGTTGAAAAATGAAAGAGTTTTTAATTAAAAATTGGAAAAATATTATTCTTGGTATATTAGGAATAATATTTATATATCTATTAGTCAGAGTTTTTACACCAACACCTGACATGTCCGAACTTAACAAATATAAGTTAGAACAAATTGATAAACATATCAACGAGATGAAAACCATTCAAAAAAGTCTAAGTGACTCGATTCAGGTTTATCAAAATAAAATTGACGAGATCGATGATAAAATCTCACACATAAAAGTTGAAAAAAAAGAAGTGAATAACTTTTACACTCAAAAAAGAGAAGAGATAAAAAACGCAGACAAGAAACAAATCGATAGTCTGTTAAGAAGTAGATATAATTTTTAACATGAAAAAGCTAATATTTTTAATTTCATTTGTATTTGTTAGTTTCATATCTGAAGCTCAAATAAAAAAACCTGTTGATACAACCCAAATGTGTATTCCTTACGATGTCGCACAAAAAATGTTATTAGAACTTAATGATTACGACAGATTAAAAGAATTATCAAAACTGGATAAGAAAGAAATCACTGAACTTAATAATAAAATAGGTTTACTAGAAAAAACAAATAACGCTTGGGAAGTTAAAGATTCTTTAAGTGGACAGATAATTTTACAAACAGAGGAGAAAGTAAAAATTTACAAAGAAGAAAATGAAAATTTAAACAAGGAATTAAAAAGACTCAAAACGAAAAATACACTATTTAATATTATAGCAGGAGCAATTGTTGCTCCATTAACATATATTGCAGTTTTTAAATAATGGCTCTTACATCCTCAGATAAAAAAGAAATTGAAGTAATGATTAGAAAAGAGATCAAAGATTTCTTTAATTCTAACACCGCAAAACAATTTGAGGATAAGTTGATTGATAAAATCTCCAAAGAAATGCAAAAGGGAGGTCTTAAAAAAGACGTTAAAGAAATCGTCATAAAATCATTCCAAGAATACTTTCAGACGATGTATCAACAAAGATATTATTGGGAGTCAAAATTTAGAAGCATATAATGGAAGATATTTTTAACAAAATAAAAGAAAAAGTTAGTTATGGATTGGCAGATAATGCTGATGCAAAATACGATACTTTGAAGGCATTAAATAAAGCCTCATCAGAACTATCAGAAGAAAAACATTTTACTGACTTTCTAAAAGATAAAGAAGATTTAATGAAAGTTTATTTGTTAGTAAAAAACAAAAAACTATCAAATAATCAAATAAGAAAAAAAATAAAAGAATATTTGAAAGACCCTGAGGAACTTAGAATTTTCCTCCAATCCATTTTAGACTCTAACAAAACAAAACATAAAGAAGAATCTAAAGAAGCCATGGGTGCGGCTTCGGCTGGTGGATACTCAATGCCATTGTTCTCAACAACTAAAGGTGATATTGTTAAAGGTGTTAAGACTGTTAGAGAACAAGCCGAATACGACTTAAGTTTTGAGGATGGTGATGGAGAAGTAACAAAAGCTGAAACAAAAGAAGCGACAAGTTCATCGTCAAGCGGACAATATAACCAACCTTCAATTTGGGCAAAATCCATGAAGAAAAAAGATTTTAGAGGTTACTCCAAATCACAAATTCCTGGTGGAAAGTTTGTTCAAGTTAAGAAAAAGTGTAAAAAATTCCCTTATTGTAATCAGGGTGATATAAAAGCATTGAAAATATTTGAAAACGAATCAGTGCAGAATGCAATAGAAAGTGTCTCGAGTAGCTACGGGATTGATAAAAACTATATTTCAGAAATTGTCTTTCAGGAAATCAGACAAAGACAAAAGTGAAGATATTTATAAAGAAAAATAATTATGAACACAAGACAGTATATCAACTCAAGATTTGAAAAAATTATATCAGAAAATATTAATGAGAAGGCCGACGCTATCTTACAAAGATTGAATTACGATGAGGAAGCACCATTCAACCCTGCCGGTGAAGCGTTTGACTATGTACAGGAAGGCATGAAAGAAACTTGTGAACAATGTGGAACAGAAATGACTGAAGGTGAATGTTCAGAATGTGGTTACAAAAATGAAGAAATTATGGAACTTGGTGGTATGGATGACGGACACCCAAAATATGGAAAAATGAATTTTTCTAAATTATCAAGAAAAGAAATCGAAAAAATCATGAAAGATATGGGAAATATGGAAGATGATGAGGAAGAAGATTTTATTGAATATGGTGATGACGATGACGATGAGTGGGAAGAAGTTGATTTAGATACTGAAACTGATTGGGATCAATTAGAAGAAGATGAGTGTACTGAATGTGGTGATATGTATGAAATTGAACTTGATGAAAAATTATACGGAAACCAAACAAAACTTGACAAGAACAAAAATGGCAGAATAGACAAAGAGGACTTCAAAATTTTGAGAAAACAACAGGATGAAGAAGAAACTCTTTATGAAGTAGAATTTGAAAAGCGTGAATACAATGAAGGTAGTAAACCTGACTTTTTGGATTTAGACAATGACGGTAATAAAAAAGAATCTATGAAGTCTGCGGCTAAAAGTAAAAAAATGAAAAGAAAAGTTACTGAGTCTTTGATTTTTACCGAAAATGAGTTGATCAGTATGATTGAAAAAATGGTCAACGAAGAAAAGAAATTTAAAATAGATGAACCTAAAGGTTATAGAGAATATGAAAAGGCTCATAAAGCTGATAAGAAAGAAAATGATGCTTATTTAAAAATGGTCGCTAAAAAAATGACTGATTATTTGAAAGGAGCATCTGACAAAGAGTCTAAATATGAAATGAAAGAGACTCAAAAATTCCCAACTGAAAATGGTGGTAAAAGAAAAAAATACACACCATCTGAGGCTGTTGATGATTATATCGATGCATTTTCTTACCCTGGTCAAACTAATTTAGTTTATGATGAGATTAAACCAAATGATGAAAGAATTGAAAAATATTTAAAAGGTGACAGTACTACAGGAAATGCACAAGTTGATAAAGACGGAAAAGCTTTAGGTAATGTTGTACCAAGTAATGTTGGAGATAAGTTCTTTAAAAATTATAAAGACAATTTATACGGTCAAGAACAACAAAATGCTTCTTATAAAAGACAACCACAACCTGTTGATCAAGCTGGTGAAGAAACTGAAAGAGGTTCTTTAAAATCAAAAAGAGGTAAAAAGACATCACAAAGTGTTTTGAATAAAGTTGAGGAATCTGTTAATCAAAAAGAAAAACAAAAATTAACAGAAGAATTTGAAAGAATTCAAAATCTAATGGGTTATAACCAAAAGACTCAATAATTTACATTACTAAGTATTATCCTATAATTTTTTCATAGTTTTTTACTATGGATAATTTTCTTAATTACATTACAAAAAATCTTGACCCTGAAGAGGTGGACATCTGGTTCAGGGTCAATAATATAATTCCTGAAAAAATGGAATTGTATTATGACTTGTCTTATAGTCTATTCTTATTAATTAAAACCACATATCTTGGAGATGAATCTGAGGTTGGAGAAACAACTGTAAAGATGAATGATACCGATAATGAAAAACATTTCAATTGGTGTTGGAAAAGAGTCATTGATAATTTTGAAAGGGAGAGCATTTCTTTCGACATTGAAGGAGATCATTATGAGTACTTTTTTACCCTGTTCAATGAGATATATTATAGACAAAGTAAGGAAGTGATAAAAAATTCAATAGATGTATTCTTCAACGATTTATTCAATAGAGAAAAGGCATTCACGCAAGTTGATCTTGATTTAATCTTCAATATATACAAAACACTTGATAAAAATCTTAAGGTTTAAACTTTACAATAGTTTATTTAGAACCTAATTTATGTGTAATAAACAATAATTTTTTAATTTTAAATGGAAACTTTAGAAAAAATTAAAGAGCTTACTGAGCAACTTAGTGTTGACGTTAACAAATTCTTTGGCGGAAACAAAAGTGCTGGTACAAGAGCTAGAAAAACCTCACAAGATTTAAAAGCACTTTTACAACAATTAAGAGGTGAAATTTTAGAGGAGAAAAAAAAGTAATATGAGGGAATTGGATATTTTGTTTCTTTTTGTTTTTGTTTTATCAATAATATTTGTAGTCAATCAAATATTTAAGATTTCTGCGGAAATATTAAGTGAAAATCCTCAGAAGATAGTTTATAGAGGATTTGAAAAAATATCCAATTACTTCTTTGCATCCTACTTAATAACTTATATTTTAATCAAATTTTTTTAAAAAATGTATAACGAATTAAAAGACATATTTCAATTTTTAGTGTCAGTTAGAAAATTGAAAACATACTTGACAATAGATATTGAATTTCCGGTTAATTGGAAAATACCTAAAAAATATGTAATAGAAGATAAGATTGTTGAGAATGAAAAATTAAATGAAAATTTTAGATTTTTCTCGTTTGTTACTGAATTTAACGAAGTAGAAATGAATCAAACAGTTTCTAACATAAAGAAAATAATTTCTTATAATAAAGAAATCGAAATGAAAGAAAAACTGTTGAAACAAAAAATAGATGAGTTAAAACGAATTTTTGAGAAAGAAAACTTAGACAATTTACAGTCATTAAAATTTGATATTTTAGAAGAAAAATTAGATGATGGAGAAGAAATCGTTGACACGAGAGGAACAAATGGTGGATTGGTTGAACAATGAAATTGAAAAAGACAAGATCGAATTAGATAAAGAAAAAAAAGATTTAATAAATTCATTGAAATCAATTAAAAAAGAAGAAGTTTTACCAAAACAAGAAAAACTTAGTTTATGGAAGAAAATAAAGAAAGTGTTATTGGGGTAATAGAAAAATTGGCATTAGTTACTGATGGACTACAAAATATTTTTCCTGACGGTAAAATCATTTGTGTTTATGAATTAAATGATGATGACTTCACACAAGTACAAGAAAATTTTCGTAAAATAGATCACACACACAAAAGATTTTCAATTGATATTTCAGGAATTGAACACGTATTTATTCATGAAAATTTTGAAAGATCTGAAAATAAAAAAGAAGTCAAAATAGAAGAACCAAAAAAACAAAGTTTGATCAGAAAAATACTATCTAGTTTTAAAGGTAGTTGATCTTCTATATAGAGATTGTTTACTAATACCTTTTTCAGATAAAATATCATACAAGTATTTCTTTTGAGCTTTAGAGGATTCAGAAACTATTATACAATCAATTCTTTCTTGAGAAATTAAAAATTCATTAAGACTATCCAAAAATCTTTTGGATTCGTTTTCATCCTTTAAAGAAAACAACTTAACGTCATTATCATTTTGTAAAACAACCTTATTATTTAATCTTGAAATTAACTTTATTGAATTTTTTGGTAAGTAGTTTTCGATAAAAACCTCCATAGTTATTTTTGTCTTTTTATCAACATCGTAGATTTTTTCAGGTATTTTGTATTTTACGACTTTAACAATTTTATAATCAGGATCATCTAAGTCCACCAAAACCTGTCTACCCATCTCATCCCTAACAAACATCTTATCAAAAATATTATTTTTCTTTTCAAGGATAGATAATTCATAATCACAAGGTTTTGCATTCTCAACTTTAGTTTCAAAAATGACAGATCTATTTTCATCAATTAGTCTATCAAAGAAAAGATTGGCCCTTTCTTTAGTTTTAAATTTGTTGATTATTTTTTTTCTTTCTTTATTTTTAAAGATAACAACTAAGTAGTTCATAAATTAATAATAATATTTTCTTTTTATAAATGAATAATGAAAATTTTTACCAAGTTCTAGGAGTCCAAGAAAATGCGACTCAAGATGAAATAAAGAAGTCATACCGTAATTTGGCGAAAAAGAATCACCCAGATGCAGGAGGTGATGAAGACAAGTTTAAAAAGATTTCGGTTGCTTACGATGTTTTGAGCGATGAATCCAAAAGAAGAGAATACGATGCTAAGAGAAGAAATCCATTTGGTAATCATGATAACTATGAAGATATGTTCTCTAACATGTTTGGTGCTAGAAAAACAAGACAAACTGTTCATACCACAAATATCACAGTAAATGTTGGTGTTTTAGATTCATACAGAGCAAGTAAACATTCTCTATCGTATAGAAGACAAACAATGTGCGAACCATGTTCAGGTACTGGAGGTGATAAAAAAACTTGTGTGACTTGTAATGGATCAGGTGTTGTAGTTAGACAAGTTGGGTCAGGATTTTTCGTACAAGTAGTACAGATGGCTTGTGATGGATGTGGTGGAACTGGAAGTATAACCATTAACCCATGTTTTATGTGTAGTGGAAGTGGGTCAAAACCTGAAATAAAAAACTTGGATATATCTTTACCCCATGGGATAGATAATGGTCAGTTTTTAAGATTACAAGGAATGGGAGATTTCAAAAACGGAAACTATGGTGATTTAGTTGTTAGAATTGATTTGAAACCACAAGATGGATTTGATAAAATAGGTAACCACTTGGTTTATAATGTTTATATGAATCTTGATGAACTTAAACAAGGAAGTTTTAATGTACCACATCCTGATGGTATGTTGAATGTTAAAATGCCAAAGAAAGTGGACACATCATTACCATTAAGAGTAAAATCAAAAGGATTTAGATTGGATACTGTTGGTGATTTGATGATCAACCAATACGTAAGATTTGATAGGGATTAGAATAAAGATACGATGTCTTTAATAAACGATACAATACCGTAGATACCAAAAAAGAAAAATATCCCACCACCAATTAAAACGAATCTTTGGGTGTTCTGTACTTGTTTACTTTCTTCACAAGTTTTACATTTTACTTCTGTTGCTTTTTCCTTTTCCATATAATAAATTATAATACAATGGTTTTAATATGAAAATAGTTTTCCAACATTACTTTCTTCTGTTGGGGTTTGTTTTTGTTGAAGAATCTAAGATAATTACCATCTAATGAATAAGTACTAGTCGGAACTACGTAAAGATTATCTCTACGAGTGGATTTCTCAAGTATAAATTCTATATAATCAAATACCTCTTCGTCGAAATTATCTTCATCTCTGAAGACAAACTTCAAACGATCACCTTGTGGATACCCTTCAAAAGAATTTAAGATTTTTCTATATTTTAACTCTATAACTTGTGATAAAATGTTGTTTGGGACAGCAACTCTTTCGTGTGTTAAAGTGTCAGAATCAATTGAGTCTAAAATCGCACTTCGTATGAAATTAAAATTTCTGTTACCCATTCTATCAATTGTTTGATGAGTTGAAGCATAAAATGAATCACCTTCAGGACTGATAAATAATAAATCCTCCATATCGGCTTGCTCAACTATAATTGATCTTAAAATTTGAAACATTTTCATATTAGAATAAATAGTTGTAAAATGAAAATACAATTGATTAGTCGTCTTGTTTTTACTATCTTTATTACATGTTAAGTTATATTGGTGGAAAAAGTAAAATTGGTAAATGGATTGTTCCATTCTACGATAAAGATATGGAGGTTTATGTAGAAACTTTTGGCGGAATGTTTTGGTGTTTTTTTAATATGGACCTGAAACAGTTCCCAAACCTTAAAAAAGTCGTTTATAATGACTTTAACCCGCTGAACTACAACCTCTTCAAATGCGTTCAAAACCCAACTGAACTATTGAAAGCGATAAACGCAATTGATTGTCAAAAGTTGGGTGAGGAACCAACCCCACCAATATATAAAGAACAATTTGTAAGCTTTCAGGCTGAATTATTTGGTGAAAATTTCAGCGTAGAACCTGGCAATTATGAAGTTGCCGCTAAATATGTGTACATTCTAACACAAGTCTTTAGTGGGTCAAAACCTGAAACATCAAACTTTATTGATCTTAAAGGAAAGTATAAATCAAAATATCTTACCTTTAGAGATAAGTTATCAAAACCTGATTGGATTGATCATTTCCTTAAAATTACAGAAGTAGAGAACATGGACTTTGCGGATGTAATTGAGAAATACGACTCACCGTCTACTTACATATATTTAGACCCACCATACTGGAAAACAGAGAATTACTACTCCAACCACGACTTTGATCGTCAAGATCATGAACGTTTGGCTAATGTACTACATGGAGTTCAAGGTAAATTTTCTTTATCTTACTATGACTTTGAATTACTTCACGAATGGTTCCCCGAAGACCAATACACTTGGGTTAGAAAAGAGTTCGCCAAAGCGGCTTCGGCTAAGAAAGGGGAGAAACAAAATATGGGGGAAGAATTATTGATAATGAATTATTAATTTTTTACAGTTTACAAATATTTATTAAATAAAAAATATTATGTCACTTAGGTTCACCAATCTATTAAGAGATCTTATTGTTGAAAGTTCAAGATTTCAAGTATTATTCGATAAGTTCGTAAAACCAAAAGAAAGAGGTCAAAGAGGTATTATGCCTTTTGAAACTTTATTCGCACTAATCGCCGCAGATCCAACTACAAAGGTCCCTGAAGGTATGGACATTGATAATGTTAAACCTGAACAGATGGAGAAGGTTAAAATTGGAAAATATGCTCAGTGGTTATTAAAAAACTTTACCACACCTAGATTGGAACCAAACCATCCTTTGATGGTATTAGACCCACAATCAAGTCAATATAAATCAGCTTTAACGCAATTCCAAGATCTTTTCATGGAAGACTTATATAAGGTAACAACAAACCTCCAAAAATACGAAAGATTTAAAAATAGATTATCTCAAGAATATAGAGATATTAACAAACTAACTCCTGAGACTCTTTATGATCAAGTTAAAGATTTTAGTTTAGAAAAAACTAAAGCAACAGCTGCTGAGAAAAAAGAAGCATCTCAGACATTCGCTCACCCTGGTGCTGATATCGTCTATAGAGGTCAAGATTGGACAGTTGCCAAAATATCAGACAAAGGTCCATTAGGTAAAGAAGCGGCATGTTTCTATGGTGGATCTCATAATGAGGCAAGACGAGGTGAAACTAACTGGTGTACATCATCACCTGGACTTTCTTGGTTTGATCGTTATATCGGTAAAGGACCGTTATATGTTGTGATCCCAAATAAACCATCATCGTTTAAATCTTACGGAAAAGAAACGGGTGAAGTTTCAGGATTACCAGCAAACAGATACCAATTCCACTTCCCTGATAACCAATTCATGGATGCGGATGACAGACAAATCAATTTGATTGAATTCTTAAATACAAATGAAGAAGGGCTAAAACAATTCTTCAAACCTGAGTTTATGAAGTCATTAGCTGGAGATAAAGGTGAAAAAGTCGTGATTGATTATCCAGGTGATTCGGCATCAAAATTCATTGCACTTTATGGTTTTGACGAATTCTTTGCCACTCTTCCTCAGTCATTGAAAAGACTTACATTCAAAAACACATCAAGAGACAAAATATCATTAAATATTCCAAACGACATTGGAAGATTCAAACAGTTAAACGCAATCAACTTTGTTGGGTGTGTTGCAACTATACCTGAAGCAATTTGTCAATTACAAAATTTACAATATTTATCTTTAGTTAATAACCCAGACCTTCAAAGATTACCCGAATGTGTTGGGGATATGCAAAACCTTATGGTACTAAACCTTGGAGGATCCGATCCTAAGAAAGTTCTACCTGAATCTGTATTCAGAAGAGCTGAAACAGACGAAGACTTCAACTTATTTACACACTCTTAAAAATGAATAGAAGATTAATAATTAATGAAGAAGAAAAAAGAAGAATTTTAAATCTTCATGAAAGTAGAAGATCTAAAGAATTAGGTTTTTTATTTGAAGCCGATAATGATCAAGTAGACGGTGTTTACAACAATGACAAAGATTACGACTACAAAAAAGAAGGAGACAATTACTTCTTCAAATTGAAGGAAACCCCTGCCAGTCCTAAGGCTCAGGCATATAAAAAACAAGGGAAATTTGCAGATTGGACAGCAGCGACAGGGGATGCAAAAGATGCTATCGCAAAATTACCATTCTTAGCCAATTTAACCGCATTCCAAGGGCCAGGTGATGTTGACGGAAGTGATGAGGCGTTTGGCGAACCACAAACCGCACCTACAACATCTGCAAATACCGCATCAGTCACAACATCGGCAGCAACACCTACCGCTTCAACAACACCCGCAGCTTCAACAACACCAACAACTACGTCAAAAAACCCTGATGTTTTAGCAGACTTAAAAACAGCATCACAAATCAGACAAGAATTTAGACAAGGTAAAAGAGATAAAAACAAAGCGACAAGACAATACAATCAAATGGTTAATAAATATAACAAATTAAAAAGTAAAATGAGTCCACAAGATAATTCTGCTTATCTACAAGCAATTAACCAATTAAAACAACAAATTGGATAATAAATAAATAACACTATTTCAAACCCCCCCTTCTTTTGATCGGGGGTTTTTTATTTTACAAAGTATTTATCTTATATGAAAATCATCATAACCGAAGAACAATATAATCTAATTCAAGAAGAATATAGAAGGGATCGTTTCGATGCTGAGTATGCAGATGAATATCCTCAGTATAAGAAGTTGTTTTTAAAGACCATTTCTAAAGATGTTGGAAGTTGGGGTGAAGCACACAACTCAATATATTTAACGGATGAAAAAGGAAATCCTCTGTTTGTTTATAGAAGACCATATAAAACCCTATACTACGACTACTCAATAGATAGGGATATGGAAGATTATATACCTTCCCATATAATATCAAGACACTTAAAAAATGCGGTTTATGATTTCTTCAAAGGACTCTTCCCTGATGTTGAAATAAAAGAGGTAAATGGAGCTAATATTGGTTAGTTATGAAAATAATAATATCTGAACAACAATATAGAATGTTATCTGAGTCAAAATTAGACCGAATGCAAAATCTTATTGACATGGCTTTTGAGGAGGTAAAAGAAAATTGCGAAGGTGGTTATTACGTAATGGCACACCAAGATTATATATGCGATCCAATAGATATGATTGAAGAAATTAAAGTTGTCGATGTCTCAAAGTCAACATCTATGAATTATTTTGAAAAAAATAAAATGGAATCAATAAACATTACTATTGATTTTTATATTGATTCAATACGTAAATATAATAATTTAGACAATTTTATTTATGAATTACAAGAAGAGGCAAGAAATGTAATTGGGGCTAAAGTAATTATTATATCCGTAAGAGATATAATTAATAAAAGAAAAGACTTTAATTTTTGATGAAAATAATAATATCTGATAACCAATATAGTCTTTTAAAAGAATCAGTCGCCATTAAAAACATTGAAGGTCTTAAAAAGTATTGGAGAAACCAACAAAAAAAAGGTGAACAAATTAGATTTAATAAAGAAGATTTAGAATTTTGGGGTATTACAACCAGACAGGAAAAGTATTACGCTCAACAGGCATTTCGAGAATTAGTTGGAGATGAAGAATTTACTAAAAAATTTATTAAAAAATTAATTGGTAAAACATTTTCAACAAAAGACTTCGATGAAAAAATTGTTGGTGGATATGATTTTGAGTGGGTAATCACTGATATGGAATATATAGATTATGATTTTTATTTATATGGAAAAACATTACCGGGAGGAATTGTTACTCTTATTAGTGGTAGACACTTATCTTTAAATGAAGCGATAAAAGATGAAGATTTAGGTTGGGAAATCCAAGAAGAAATTAGAGACGTTGTCCAAGACTCTATGGATGAAATAATTTTACCTGTTACTGGAAATGAAGTAATAGTACCATATTTTACAATATCTGAAGAATGAAAATAATAATTACAGAAAAACAATATAATAAACTAACTGAGGATAAACTTCAGAAACTTTGTTATACAGTATGGAACCAACAAAAAAAGAGAGGTGAAGAACCTTATATTGATGATATAATATACGACATTACAGATATTAGAAAAAACTCAAACGAAGACTATCAAATCATTAGACCCATTTGGTATAGATATAACGGTGGGTTTAACAATTTATTTGAAAAACTTAAAAATGAAATTGATGGTAAAATATTTGATTTAGAAACTGATTGGGGTAACGTTGATACAAGAGTAGAAGTTATTAATGTAAATCAGTTTGGTAGATTAGGTGAAGATTTTGGAGTAGATATATTTGTAAATCTAGATCCATACGGAACTATGGATTACCGTATGTACGAAGAAGGAACTGATAATGAAATTGAAGTTAACGATACAATAGATGCCGCATACCATGAGGCTACTTTGAATTATGAAAGTAGTGATCTTCTTGGATTTTTAAGAGGAGAAGTTTATAGTCTTTTTTATGAAAAATTAGAAAAATATGGAATTCCAATTGATGTGGATGTTGATCTAAAAGAATTTTAACAATATATTTATTATCACTATGGGACCAATCGAAAAAAAAATTTTAGAATTATTAAAAACAGAAGGACTTTGTGCTGAAACTGTAATGGTTTTGACTATGATTAAAAATCAAGTTAGAGAAGATGAAAAACGAATTGTCAATGAGGCATATCAAAAAGGTTATCATGACAAAGAAATGAGTCGTAGACCCACTTGGAATTACTTTGATCGTCAATACAAGTGTTACTTCTCAAATATGAAACTTGGTGAATTTAAATAATTTTCGTATCTTTGTGATATGGAAGACTTAAACAAACTTGAATTACCCGAAATAAAATCACTATGTAAACAATACGGGATTAGTCCCGTTGGTGACAAAAAATCTCTAATTAAAAAACTCAAATACTATTTGGATCCTGTTGAGGATGTATTAAATTCTCATCCTGGTAGAAAAATACCAAAGGATAAACAAATTGTTGGTGTCAAGGCAGATAAAAACGCTGAGATTAACCCTATATTAAAGGCTAAAGGAGTATTCCTATATTATTCTTTAGGATATAATTACTACATGGTGGATAAATCTAACTAATGTAATATTTATAATAAAAAAACTATGAAAAATAATATTAACGAGGAGATCCAAGGAATGAAATTTTTGTTTCACTACAAACCTGGTGTTGTTTTATCTGAACAATTTGAAGATGAAGAATTGGAGGGTGATGAAGTTGAAGACGAGGAATTTGATTTTGATACGTTTGATACTGAAATGGACGAAAACAGAGAAATTCAAATACCTGTAAGACCTGATGTTGATACACCAACAAAACCAAAAAAACCTGGCACACCATATAGTCCTAAACCAGGACCAAAGAAAAACCCTAAAGCTAAAAAAGGTGATATGCCTGATTGGTTAAGTTTTGATGAACTTGGAATTGATTTTGAATAATATGAAAAATATAAATAAAAAATTATACACGGGAGGTATTCCAAAAAAAGACTTTATTAGACTTATGGAAGCCCCAATTGACTATGAAGGACCTGAAAGAATGGCTTCGGATGTTGAGGGAAAAATTATCAGTAGGAAAACCCCATATAATGAATTTCCCGCAATCCCTAATATGGATAGAGACTTTATTGAATTAATCTCATCTAAAAGATTTAAAGACTCAGTTGAAAAAGTTAGAATGGCTATGGGAGACACAAGAGTTATCCAAGGTCAAAACGCTCTTATGCAATTGATGATGTCTGTTGGACAGGCAATGCAGAGACTTGTTATGATTCAGTCACAAAACAAAAAACAACTTGAAGATTTAGCAGTTGAACTTGTAAAAAAAGAAATGGGAATCCCTGAAGGAGCAATGCAATTCAAAGCTGAGCTTGTGATGCAACCTATGGGTGCCGCTGAAGGAATGCAAAGTAAGCCTGAAATGCCAAGTGAGGAAGAAGTTGAGGAATTAATGGGGGACATTGAAAACTTCAACTTAGAAAGGGCTAAAAGAAGATTTATCAACTCGTTAATTCAAGGAGCAGCTTTCAAAGGTGGTCACATGTATAATCTTGTAAGAAATGAGATTAATGACATCAACCCACAATTAATGAACCTTTACGCAGTTACACAATCTTTAATGGAACATGCCTATTGGATCTTCCCTGATATGGAAGGTATGGCCGGTGGCGGTGGTGGTCAAATGGGACAATCAGAAGTTGATGAGGAAACTGATCCACCAACAGTTAAAGCTAAGGCGGTTACATTCCCATTGCTTGTACATGAATTAGTTAAAGGTGTATATGAGATCTTTGGTACACATGGATTACCTGACGACCCAAGACAACAAGAAATGATTTTAAAGGCTGAAGACACACTTCCTGCTGAGATTTGGGACTCTCGTTTGGGACCTATATTTTGGGAAAAGTTTGTAGCGACATACCCAATTGAATTGTTTGATGACGATATGAAACATATCCAACATTACCTATTCATGCGTTTTTCAGCTTTAAACGCTGAAGAATTTATTAGTTTGGCTAAAAAAATCCTAAGTGGTGATCCAAAAGGACAACAAATAATCCAAAGAATGGTTGATGATATCGTTAAAGATTTGAAAGACCAAGATTATAAAGATGCCATGGGAGATGATGATGAAGATTACGGCGATATCGATCTAAGTGATTTGGGACTTTAATAAGTCCCATTTCTTTTTTATATGGAATTTTTTTCCTATAATTATTAAAAATGTTAGGTATGAAAAATATTGATTGTGAGATATACATTAAACAACTAATTTCTTTTTTTGAAAATAATCCTGGTGACTTAATGCAACTTATAGGGAACGTTCAAAAAAAAGACTTTTATTTGAAACTAAGAGAAAAATCGGAAAATAATGTTGATGAAGGATTGGATCATGTTTTATCTAGACAACAAATGATTGACATTGTCTTGGAATTGAAAATTCCTGAACTATTTGAAAAACCTAACCCTAAGGCTGTTGTTGAAGGATATGTCCAAAAAACAAAGTGGGGAAAAATTATTTTAAATTAAAGTTGGTATTTATTGAAAAATTATTATCTTTGTAGAGAGATAAACGAGAAACAAAATGAAAACTATTGAAATAACGATACAGGAGATTTGGCAAGCAACCAGACCTATCGTGCAAAAAAGTAAGAAATCATATACTCGTAAAGTCAAACACAAAAACAAAGAAAATAATAAACTATGATATACACACCAGAACTAATCAAATCAATTGCACCGGCAGTGTTTGCTACATCACCATCTTCTAAAATGACGAACAAGTATGAGTTCGTACCAACCAACGAAGTAATGGAGATCTTCGACCGAGAAGGTTGGAAACTATCATCTGTTAAACAAACAGGTAGAGGAATCCACTCAATGCACGAATTGAAATACCGAAACAGTGAATTACCAAAAGTTGGTGACACAGTTGTAGAAGCGATTGTTAGAAACTCTCACGATGGAACCGCAACATTCTCTATGGGAGCAGGGCTATTCCGATTGGTATGTTCAAACGGACTTACAGTTCCTACGTCAGTTGCAGAGAAATTCTCAATTCGACACAATCACTTTTCATTCGACGATGTTCGAGGTTTAGCTGAGGACTTCTCTAAGAAACTCCCACGAATCGAAGAATCAGTTACCCGAATGATGGAAAAAGAGTTAACTGAAAAAGAAAAACTCCGTTTAATCAAAGAAGCTGTTAAGATTCGTTGGGCGGTTGGAAATGGACCTGAGTCTATCGACATTACAGACCTTCTAACACCGTTTCGACCTGAGGATGAAGGAAGTGATCTTTGGACTGTGTTTAATGTGATCCAAGAGAAAATGACTCGAGGTGGATTCACCTACAAAAGTCCGAGAGGAAGACAAACAACACTTCGTGGAATCAAGAGCATCCAAGCTACGAATCGTTTAAACACTAAACTTTGGGAAGCGGCAGAATTGATGTTGATTTAAAACTACGGGGGTGAAAAGCCCCCTTTTTATATTATGGAAAAATTCAAACACGAAAAAAGACTTTTAGATTTTCTTGTAGAGGAAAATAAAATACTGTATTCAACAACCCAACTAACGGGTTTTATTGAACTAACACCTGAAAGTTTACTTGAAAAACCAAGATTTGAGAATTATTTATTGGACGGTATGCAATATACTGACGGGGTTTCATATTCTGATGGAATATTTATTTATGATAACAATATTTACATATATTTATCTAAAACTGACCCATTAGTCTCTTCATTTTCTTGTAAGATATATTATCCTATAAATAGAAAAAAAGACGTTGAGTTCTTTATATTAAACTTAAAAAAATTAAAAAAAGATGGAAATTAGTAGCGTTGACTTACAACAAAAAATAAATGCTGGTGAAAAACTTGTGGTCGAGTTTTGGGCTGAGTGGTGTGGACCATGTAAAATGATGAAACCAATTTTTGAAAGAGTTGCATCGTCAAATGAAACTGAAGTTCAAATGTATACTCTTAATATTGATAATAACAGAGAAGTCGCTTTAAGTCTTGGTATCAGAAGTATCCCAACCGTAAAGATGTTTAATTCAGGTGAAGTAGTTGAAACAAAGGTGGGTATAATGAATGAAGGGCAGATAAAAGAAATGGTAAGTGAATTAATCAATGGATAAAATTGCAGTTGTGTTTACAATGAAGAGTTGTCCTCATTGTCACACATTTAAAAAAATGTTAGAAGAAGCTGACATTGAATTTATTGATAGAGATATTGATGAATATGAAGAAGAATATGATATGTTTGTTGAAGTCACAGGAAATGACTTTGTACCGGCATTCATGTTAATTGAAAATCCTGAAAGTGAATCACCAACATCAAATCTATACGCTCCTGATCGAGATTTTGAAGATATAGATGAAGGATTGCAAATAATCAAAGAATTTTACGAAAGATAAAAAAACCCCTCAATTGAGGGGTTTTCTTTTATATTAATATTATGTCTTTTAGTCTATCTTGAATCAAGTATGGTTTGTCTAATGTCTGATCAGTGACATCTTTTGTAAAGTCGTAGTTAGACATCCTTTCTTTAAACTCAGTAAGATCCATATCAAAACAATCTAAAACAAGACTTTCAATGGTTTTCTTTGGAACTTGAGAATCACAGATCACTTTAATTCTATAATCCTCATCTTCATTTAGATCACTTGAGTAATGAAAGTATACCTTATCAACACCTAACAAAGAATACATTTGATTGAATATGTAATGTGAGTAATATAATATTCCTCTACCACATCCTAAACTATGACCATAAGGAAACTCTGATGAAGTGTTTATTTCTGAAATGGGGTCTAATTCGTTAACATACAAAAATTTATTAACTGTGATCCATGCTCTTGGAAAATCTGTGATTTCTTGTTCATACTTAATGATGTCAATAATGTTAAGACTTTCTTTATTAAGTGATTTAAATAATTCTTTGTTTGATTCTATGAATTCTATTTTAAGTTCATTAAGATTTAAAACATTACTACTTATGGTTTGACCGTTTACAACCACAAAGTTTTCACAATCTGTTACTTGAATTATTGTATTTTCTGATTTGTTGAATTTTGACAGGATGTAGTCTGCGAATAGATTCACAAAATACCGTTTTGTGTTTTTTTCTAATTTTCTCATATTCTTGGTTTTTATAATGAATATGAGAATTAAATGAAACTATAAATAGTTAGATATATTCAGGAAACATTTCGTTGATGTTTTTCTGTGTTAAAGAGTAATCAGGGTAGTCTGGAATTCTAGCGTCAATACATTCAATTATATCATTATTTATTAAGCCTACCAAGAATTCACTATAAGTACCGTAATATTCTAAAAACGAATCACTATAAGTTGAACCCTTGTTATTTTCTAAAAACCCTCTAATTTCTTTTACAAAATATCTAATTTTAATGTATTGAATGTAACGAGTTTTTCCGTCTTTTCCTGATATCGGAACATCATCAATTTTACCTTCAAACAACTCATCTAAACCACCGTAAATGGCATCATAAATTTCTTGTTCGTATGCTGAATTTTCAGAGTTATAATAAAGACTTCTTAATTCTTGACCAATCTCTTCTAAATCATTACTGAACAGCTCATTAGTTGCGTCGGTATCTTTTAACAAATCGTTTAGATCTTCAGGTCTTATTCTAAAATAACCAGGAGTTCCTTGTTCTTCAGATAAGGACTCAAAAAAGTCAGAATCATAGTCATCTAAAGATAATTCAGTATTACCAATTTCTTTGTAAACAACATCTTTTAGTTTGGTTAAGTTTGTGTCGTCTAATTCAGTTACTGTCTCATATGGTAAAGCACCACTATCGTAATAACCATAATCCAAACCTTCCTCACTGAATATTTGTTCTGCAATATGTCTTACTCCTTCTCTTCTCCCACTACTCCCACAATAAAAGTTTGCCAACTCTTCTCTATTTTTTAGAAATAAATAAAAACCACCATTTCTAATTTCAACATCGGTTAATAAATTATTAATAATAAAAAGAATTGTACCTTCATAGTCTTCATCTAATTTACGAAGTAGAAGAACATTTTTTAATTCATCAGGTGCATCATCATAACTAAGATTACCTAAAACACCATTTTCATTCAGATATTCTATGATCTCATCATCCCACTGACGGTAACCTACTTGACCTAAATCTAATTCATCTAAAAGACCGTATTTTTTAACAAACTTAAAAAATGTAATTAAATCATTAAAATACGGCTCAATGTCGTCATCAAAATCGCCATCATTAAATGAATTAACTAATTGTCTTGCTCTATCTAAACTCATTTTTAGTTGTTTTGATTCTCAGGTTCTTGATATAATACGTTAGTTTCATTTAAATTAATAGTGATATTATCAACAGTTAATAAATCACCGTTAACTTGAAAATCAGTTCTATATTGTAATACTGATCCTGAAGGAATGTTTGATGTGTCAACATCCAACCCCATAACTTCTTCACCAATAAAGATGTTAAAGATTAAATCTTGGATTACCTCAACTGCGGTAATTGTTCTTCCGTTTAAATATTCATTAATTGTCATAATTTTGTTTTTTTATTTTTATTTAGTTACTAACTATTTAACCCATTTCCACCCAAAAGTACAGCGTTCATTTGAGTTACAGAACCACCATTAAGACCTATCCAAACCGGATGTGGAACACTCACCAATGAAGCACTTCCATCACAAATAAGACAGTCAATATATTCGGTGTTTGCACTGATAGGTATAACATAACCATTACATATTTCACATTCTGAGAAGAGTTCTAATGCGGTATATTCTGATTCAAGAGGAACACTCAAAAGACCGGTAAATTTATATGCGTTTAAATTGGCGATTTCAGTAAAATTACCACCAACCAATATATTACCATTTGATTGTAATTTTATTGAATAAATTTCTGAGCCTTGGTTAAATCCACTACCAACGTTAAAATTTGTATCTATAGATCCATCTGAGTTTAATCTTACTATTTCACCTTCAGATAAACCATTGTATGAATTAAAAGGACCACCAGCTAAGATTTTTCCATCTGATTGTAATGCTGATGCATAAACATTACCAGCAAATCCACTACCAATAGAAAAACTAGAATCTATTGATCCATCAGAGTTTAATCTAATAATTCTATTTCTGGATGACCCACTATAAGTTGTGAAAGTACCCACAACTAATATTTTTCCATCCGACTGAACTTCAATATCCCAAACAATACTGTTAAATCCGGTACCAACAACAAAACTAGAATCTATTGACCCGCCTGTGTTTAATCTAATAATCCTATTAATAGATACACCACTATATGATGTAAAATTACCACCAACTAATATCTTCCCGTCTGATTGTATGTTAATTTTAAATACCGAATTGGCCGTAAATCCAGTACCAATAACAAAACTAGAATCTATTGATCCATCGGTATTTAATCTAACTATACAATTTCTACTTACACCACTATAAGAAGAAAAATAACCCCCAACTAATATTTTCCCATCTGTTTGTATTTCAATACTATTTACATTACTAGTAAATCCTGTACCAATAGAAAAACTATTATCGATAGATCCATCGGTATTTAATCTAACGATTCTATTTTTAGTCACACTACTATATGATGTAAATAGACCACCAACTAATAACTTTCCGTCTGATTGTGGTGTAATTACGGTAACTCGGTTATTAAATCCGGTACCAATAACAAAACTAGTGTCTACTGTATAGTCGGTGTTTAATCTAATAATCCTATTTATGGATACCCCACTATATGATGTAAAATCACCACCAACTAATATTTTTCCATCTGTTTGTGTTTGAATAGCCCATACGGAACCATTAAATCCAGTTCCAATATCAAAAAGAGGGTTTATATTGTTGAACGATTCATTCAATGCCTCGTAACATCTAAAATCTGTCGTGTATAATATTGGGTTATTATCTAAAGAATCTAATTGACAAATACGATTGCAAAAATATCCATTAAATTTTGTGAAGGAACTACCACCAACAATTATTTTTCCGTTTGAATTTGTCACAAACGAAATAACACTACCGTCAAACCCGAAGCCAGTTACAAAACTAGAATCTATTGATCCATCAGAGTTTAATTTAATAATTCTATTTTTAGATACCCCACTATACGTTGTGAAATCACCACCAACTAATATTTTTCCATCCGACTGAACTTCAATATCCCTAACATTATTGTCAAATCCAGTTCCAATAACAAAACTTCCATCTTTGCCACCATTAGAGTTTAATCTAACAATATAATTATCAATTGATCCACCAAATGTTATAAAATTACCACCAATTAATACCTTCCCGTCTGATTGTAATGCAATTGAAAAGACGGTAGCTTCATCTATACCGGTACCACTATTCCATGATACGTCTCTTGTTCCATCTGAATTTAATCTTACTATACCAGAACCAATATAAGCTCCATTATATTGAGTAAATCCACCACCAACAATTATTTTTCCGTCTGGTTGGTATTGAATTGCGAAAACAGATCCATCACCCCCTTCACCATAAGTATTATAAAATCCTGAACCGGTATTAAATGTATTATCTATCGATCCATTAGTATTTAATCTTATTAAACTCGCACCTACTGATACCCCACTATAAGAAGTAAAATAACCACCAACCAATATCTTTCCGTCCGATTGTAACTCAAGATCATAAGGGGGTAAATTCAAACCGGACCCAATACTAAAACTGTTGTCAATAGACCCGTCTGTGTTTAATCTAATGATATAATTTCTGGCAACACCACTATACGATGTAAAACCACCAACAACTAATATTTTCCCATCTGTTTGTACTTCAATATCACTTACATACGATGTAAAACCACTTCCATTAACAAAACTATCATCAACAGAACCATCAGTATTTAATCTAACAATATAATTTTTGGCAACACCACTATAAGAAGTAAAATAACCCCCAACTAATATCTTCCCGTCTGATTGTAACTTTACACTATTAATTTGATTGTTAACCCCAGACCCAATATCAAAACCAACATTTGGAATACCTGGTAATGGAATCGATAAATCCCCTCCATCAATATATTTGTTTTCGCCTGTTAGGCAAGATTCGCAGTAGTATGTACTCATTTTCCTTTTAATTTATAAATATCAAGAAATAAAAAAAGGTGTCCCAAAATGAAACACCTTATTATTCGATGATACGCAAATATTATCTTCTGTAATATTTGTTAATGATTTTTTTTACCGACTCTTGAACGTTAGTATTATTTTGAGTGGTATTAGCACCTTGTTGTGTTTGAGTTTGTGTTTGTGTTTGAGGTTGTTGTGCCTGTTGCTTGTTTTTACATCCGCAGCCCATAACTAAATGTTTTTATTGGTTTATTTATCTATAAATAGTATCTAAAACAAGTTTAATTCAGAATAAATAAAAATCAATTATTTTTATTTTGTTATATTTATAAAGTATGAGAGACTTCATTAAAAATTTCTTATTAGAACAAGATGAGAATCTTGTCACACTAACTCCTGATCAATATACAGAAACATTAGAGGATGTTGGAGGTATTGCAGCAAGAGTTGCAAATCTCAAACCTTATCGTGGTAAGGGTATTGTTATTAATGGTGGTTTAGATCTTAGAAAATTTAAAAACATTGGTCCTTTAACTGGCGTTGTTAGAGTTATGGGACGATTAGACATATCTAATACGAATATTTCAAATCTTGATGGAACTAAGGTAGATGGGTATGTTAGTAGTTGGGGTTCAACAATGCATACAAATAAATTAAAACAAGAAAGAAATAAAAAACTTTCAGAATTAGCCGATTATAGAGAAGATGATGAATGGAATATTGAAAATAATGATGATGAATCTGAAAGAACTGAAGCGTTATATGAATTCTTAGTTGAAGAAGGTATTCCTACCTTATATGAAGACGACAATGGTGATGAAATAGAAGAAGATAAATATTTTATTTATCCAAATGGTACTGGAAATCACGGTATTGGAAAACAATACGAATGGTTAGGTGGTGGAACTTTACAACCTGACACATATGATGTTTATACTCAAGACGAGTTAGATGTTGCGGCTAAAAGATATGTTGAAAGATCGGTTGATGACATGGGTTATGATGCATTCTCAAGTTGGGTTTGGGATCAAGCGATTAATAAAGGAGAGTGGCAAAGTTGGTTAGATGATTTTTTTGAAGATATAGTTAGAGTTGATCCTGAACATTATGATATAGGACTTGAATTATCTAAAAATCAACAACATCAAGTTAATCAATTAACAAAAACTATAGAAAATCTAAATAATAGATTAGAAAAAGAGGAATTGTCTGACGAAGAATTCGAAAACATCGAAAGAAAAATTGAAGGTTTAGAAGAGACAATAGAAGACATCAAAGAAGATCCACAAGGTGGTTATGATGAAAGTTCTATACAGAATGAAATCAATGATAGAGTTAATGAATATGTTGATGATATTGATGAGTTTATCAAACATTACGGTTATGAAAGTAGTTTTATAATGGATTTTGTTGATTTAAATGAAGTAACTGACATTGTAGTTAATAGTGATGGGTATGGTAATTTATTAAACTCACATGATGGAGAAATGTTTGAAACAAAGGTAAATGACGATTGGTATTTTGTAATGAGAGCTGGTTAGGTCTTTATTTGTTGAACAATATATCATATTTTTATTATGAATGGCACGAAGAAAAAAAATAGAATTTTTGATGAACACCGATTGGATGTTTGAAAAACCTATTGATAGAGAATACAAAGAATACAAACTACTTTCTTATTTTCAAAAAATGGGAGATAAACTCGATAAGTTAGAGTTATACCCTGGTTTTATTGAATTATCATTACACTTAATGAATATCCAAGCTCTTATGAGGGATAAGAAAATTGTCTACACGGATAAAAAATTAAATACCGTAGACGATGAAATTATGGTGAAGGATCTGAAAGTAAAAGACGCTCCGACCATGTCTATTGAAGAAAATGAAGAGTTTAGAAAAATTTTATCTTATTCAGCACCAAGAATCATGGAATACTTTAATGTAGCCAAGTCTGTTTGGACGATAGTATTTGATTCTTTGGATATGAAAATCAAAAGAAACAAAAAAAATATCTTACACCCAAAAGGGTATTTCTTTTATACTGAAACAGAAAGTAAAAAAACTTATGTGTGGGAGTACATTATAAAGAAAGAAACAAAAAGTAACCCACAAAGAATGGCGAATATAAATTTAATTTATTTCGATGAGATCGGAGAGTTGACCATCCCAAATATAATATCTACATTTTCAACATACGAACCAAAAGACAAGAGAATGGGGCCAGTATTTCAAATGTCATCAAACGGAATTTTTCCTGTTAATGAAACATTATTACCCCTCTTCAAAAGAAGAATTGCGGGACTCATATCACAAACAAAAAACCAAGAAGAAAAACAAGAAACAGAATAAGTTATGGGATTTAATAAGAGAATTTTAAAGAAAGAAAACATTTTAAAAAACCTCCCAAACCTTATGACCTATTTGGACGCCGATGCGATAATTTGTACCGACGATTTCTCACGCAAAGTTTATAGGATGTATAGTGAAGGTTTTACCGAAGAAGAAATAATAAATATAATAAATAAAATGAAATGAAAGACATGATGACTTCTTTTGTGGATATGGATGGTTTAAGTGGAAAATACGGAACAATCTCTAATGATGAATTATTAAAAGAATATAGTGAGGAGGAAAATATGATGGATAATTTAAAAGTATGTTTATGTAATGGTACAGGACCTTGTCAGTGTACCTCACCAAAAGTAGAACAAGTAAATCATCCACAGCATTACGGAGGTAAAAATAATCCTTACGAAGCAATTAAAGTTATTGACGCTTGGGATTTAGGATTTAGTTTAGGAAATACAGTAAAATATATAAGCCGTGCAGGAAAAAAAGGAAAAGATAAAGAACTTGAGGACCTCAGAAAAGCACTCTGGTACCTCCAACACCACATCGAAACACTCGAAAAGTAACACAGGTTTTGATAAAGAGATCAGTGTTTGGGATGCTCTTACAACCCCAAATGAATTATTGAGAGAAACCCTAATTAACTTTATGTGGGGGTTTTTAGGTAACTCTATTGTTGTGTTTGCATCAAAAGAACTGGACTTTTTGGTCCTTATAAATTATATTACTTATTACATACTGATTTCTTACATTGTGAATAGAAAAAAATATGAAACTATGTTAGGTAAGTTCATTATTCTTCCTGGATCTGCAGCAGCAGGGGCATTCACAGGATATAAATTGGCTCAGATGATCTCAAATTTTATTTAAAAATGGAAAAAGATTGGAACCCAAATGACTTTCAAGGAAGATCAAAAGATCAAATGGAAAGAAACTATAGAATTTTTGCAATTCTAATTACATTATCGTGGTTAGTTGGGACTGGACTTGTTTCATTCAAATTAATTAGTTACATTTTTTAATCTATAATAATATGAAATATTACAAAATTACAATCGGAGGTAAAGGAGCTGAAGTTTACCCATTTCAATTAAACACAAAACAATATGAAGCACTAAGAGATGGTGGAGTTGAACATGATGAATTGGATCACGATCAGATCTCTGAAATTTTGGGGGTTGATACTTTTTTTGATTCACCAAACGAATCTATTATGGGACCATATCCCGACGCATTCTTTGTGAGAGTTGAGGACGAGGAAGGGAATGTTGTTTATCAAAGTGAGGAACTTGATAACGAAAAAAGTGATTACGAAGAACAATATTGTGGTGAGGTTGCTTACCTAATCATCGAAGACTATTGCAAGGGAGAACATCTTGTTTATGATATTCCATTAGAAGAGGACTTCGAGATCGATAAGTTAAGATTCAAAGTCGATGACATTGGATGTAGAGTTGAGGTAGTAAGTGGTATACTATACGAAGAAAAAGAATACACTATATATAAATCATTTGGTGATACATCCAGTAAAGGATACTACTACCATTTAACCGCAGGAATTTAAATAATGATAGAAACAGGAAAAATAATTAATGGAGATTGTATTGAGGTGATGAAGACATTACCTGAAGGATCTGTGGATTTAATCGTAACGTCTCCACCCTACGGAGTTGGGATTGCTTACGATGTTCACGAAGATGACGTTGAGTTTAACGAGTATGTGGAGTTTGCAAAGTCTTGGTTATCTGAGGCCTATCGACTATTAAAAGATGATGGAAGAATTGCTCTTAACATTCCTTACGAAATTAATAGACAGAAAAAAGGTGGACGTATTTTCTTTGTGTCGGAGATGTGGCAAATCATGAAAGAAATTGGTTATGGTTTCTTTGGTATTGTTGATCTTGAAGAACAATCACCACACAGAAGTAAAACCACTGCTTGGGGATCTTGGATGAGTCCAAGTTCACCGTACATTTATAACCCAAAAGAATGTGTCATTTTGGCATACAAAAATAAACACATTAAAAAAATCAAAGGTCAACCACAATGGACTGGAGAATTAACTGAAATTGAAAATGAAGATGGTTCAAAAAGGAACAAAATGGTCTATGACGAGAATGATAAAAAAGAATTTATGGAACTTGTGTTTGGTCAGTGGAATTACTTTGCAGATACTAAATCACTCACCAAGGCAACTTTCTCGATGGACATACCAACTAAAGCGATTAAAATATTATCCTACAAAAACGATGTAGTTTTAGATCCATTTGCGGGTTCAGGAACTAGTTTAGTGGCCGCTGAGATATTGGATAGAAGATGGTTAGGAATTGAATTATCACCAAACTATTGTGACGTTGCAAGAGGGAGAGTTCAATCTTTTGTTGATGAAAAAACAAAAGTAAAAATTGAAAGTGAGTGATATTTATATCATATGAAAAATTATTTAATCAACGAAAAACAACTTAAGAGAATTCTTGAACAAGTTGAGGACGAAGAAAACGATCCTAAAGATGAGGAAACTAATGATGAAAATGTAAGTAGTGGTTTTTTTGATGATATCACAAAAAAACCTATAGATAGTAGTGATCCTTTAAAGATTTTTTTTGATTCTTTAAATTAATTCAATTAAATCTTCTTCTTTAATATTGTATTTTTTACAAGTATTAGAAGGTAATTCTAAGATCATATCTCCTTCACCAGAATAGTGTTCGCAATCATCAGAATGACAAGGTTTACAATTGTGATGTATTTTTGTTATTTTATTACCATTTATAAAAACAATATCTAAAGGTATAATACAGTTTTTCATCCAAAAAGAATGTGGTTCATTTTTCATTAGAAACAACATACCGTCAAATGTATCATCGAATTTTTTATTCATCATACCTTGTTGAGTGTCTTTATCAGTAAAAACAGTTTTTAGGTTAAAAAGATTATTATTTATTTTTGCCTTCATATTTATAAATATCTATGAAAAAGTTTAGAAGAAGTTCTGGTGTTATTTTAAAACATGGTGATGAAGTTTTACTTTGTAAAAGATCACCAAAAGAAACATTACCAAATATTTGGTCCATACCCGGAGGAGGTATCGAAAATGGTGAAACGCCAGGTCAAGCGGCAATAAGAGAATTCCATGAAGAGACAAATATTGAAATTGGAACAGACTTGGACCTTGTCGGTATAATTGATAACTTCAATGACGACGGTACCAAAAGAGGAATGATGTTTGTTTTTTTACAAAACATTGAAGAAAAAAAAGAACCTGACTTATCTGAAGCTTCACATGGACACGAACACACGTCTTGTAAATATTTTAAATCTGAAGATATTCCTGAACAGAAAGGGAGTGAACAACTTTACAAAATTTTAAAAAAAGTTTTTAAATAGTAGTTTGGAACAAAAATTTTTATTATATTTGTAGAAATAATTAGAGATGATAAAGACGACCTTAAACCATAACATTAAAATCATGAACGAAAAATTCGGAACTTTGCTTTCTGAATCATTCGTAGACCCAATCCAATTTAAGATCTTCTTAAAGATGGTAGATGGAGCATTAAATTTAGGTGAGGATTTATCTTACTTTGATGGTAATACCTTCTTGGTTCACATACCAAATAAGATCCTAAAAGAATCTGTTATTTTAACAAACACAACTGAGATTAGTTTGGTAGAACAAGTTAGAAACAAAATTGAAAGTTTAGTATGATGAAGTCATTTGTAGTTTTTTTATTAAGTAACATTTTATTAACTTCTTGTTATAAAGAAGATATTAAACCTCAACAACCATTGAGTCCTCAACCGATAATTACTGACTCAACTTTAGTTGATACTACATTATCATTGGCGGGACAAACTTGGGTTATCAAAAAAGTTTTAAACACTGATTTTGATGACGACTTAAGATCTGACACTTTAATTTTTATTGATGTTGATGACTACACTTTTAACGGTTATCCATCTAAATATAAATTAACAACAACATCAACCACATATAATTTAACGTTATATGATACGCCTTGGGGTAACATTAGTGGAAATTTAATTAACTTTAATATTGTATCAGGTACAATAGAGAGTAAGACATTCAATGATATACTTGGTATATACGGTGAGACAAAAATATGGATGTATAGATTATAGTTTCCTTGTTCTATAAAAATAAGGTGGTGGAGAAACTGACATTCAATGTCGGTCCTAAAATAAAAGGTGAGGCTTTCTCACCTTTTTTTATTTTTCATATATTTATATAATAAAAAATTTGATATGAAAAATAAATTTATTTTAACAGAGGAAGAATCTAAAAGAATTCTTTCTTTACACAAACAAAAAATCCAAGAAGAAAGAGAAAATATAGAAGAATATTCAGATCAAGGTCAGTCAGCAACTAGAATTGGAGGATCATTAGCTGCTGGCGCTGGAGTAGGTGCTGGTGTAGGTACAATCATTGCACCAGGTGTTGGAACAGTTGTTGGTGCAATTATTGGTGCTGGTGTTGGGGCATTAACAGGTTGGGCAACAACAGGAGGTGGATATTATGAAAGAGTTGCTAAAGCATTCAAATTTTGTCGTGATAATAGAAAATATATGGGTAAACCTGTAAACTCACCTGAAAAACTCCAAGACATTGCAGACTTTATAAGATCTGCAGTTACTGGTTTAGGTACTGATGAAGTTTTAATTGCAAAAAATTTAAGAAAATTAAAAACAATTCCTGATTTTTGTGCTTTAAGTAAAATTTATAATGAAAGATTTACTGAAACTTTATTCGATGCTTTGGACGGTGATATAGATCAAGATAATGAATGGAGAGATTATGTTTGGTTACCAATTTCTGAATTGGCAAAAAATACAAAAAAAGTTAGCGAAGATAAGTTAAAAGAAAACGCTAAAAAATGCGGTTGGGGAACTGACATTAATGGTTATAGAAATTCAGGATGGCAATGTCCTAAAGGAGGAAAACCAACACCAAATCCTATTCCTAACCCTAATCCAAACCCTAATCCAAACCCTAACCCAAATCCTAATCCAAACCCAAGAAGAAAAAGATATTATTTCAATTACCAAGATGCGTTAAACGCATTGAATAAAAAAGGATGTCCTACCGGAGGTGGTGGTGAAGAAGGTAAAAAAGAAGATGGTTTTGCCGATGATTGGAGAGTACCTCAAGCAGATCAAAAAGTTGATCCTGTAGTTTCATCTGACGATTTTTCAAATTGGTCTAAATAAAAAAAAACAAATAACTATGAGCAAGATTAAATTAACAGAAAGTCAATACAACAAATTAAAAAATAATATTGTTGAATCCGCATTAATTACTGAAGCATCGAATACAAGAGAAGAGGTGATGACAGTTCAAAAAGCATTAAATAAATGCTTTAAAGCTGGTTTAGCTGAAGACGGAATTTGTGGAAAGAATACAAAATCTGCAATTGAGAGATACTTAGGAATTCCGGTTATGGAAGTTTAAGTTTAGTATCCTATAAAAATAATAAAGGGAGTTAAACTCCCTTTTTTTATGCAATTTTTTTTCATATCTTTGTATTATGGAAAAAGTATTATATATCGTTAGAGGAATACCGGGTAGTGGAAAATCCACATTGGCAAAAAGATTGGTTGGTGAAGATTTTTTGGTTTGCGAAGCCGATAAATATTTTATCAATGAAGAAAATGGTAAATATGAATTCGATATTTCAAAAATAAGAGACGCTCATAAATGGTGTCAAAATTTAGTTGAAACTTACATGAGGGATAGTCTAATTAATGACCAGTATTATCGTGAAATTGCGGTATCCAACACATTTACACAGGAATGGGAAATGGAACCGTATTTTGAATTGGCTAAAAAATATGGGTATAAAGTATTTTGTGTTGTTGTTGAAAATAGACATGGTGGTAAAAATCAACATGATGTTCCTGAAGAAAAGATTGAGTTAATGAAAGAAAGATTTGAAATAAAATTATAATGAAGTTTGATAAAATATTAACAACAGGTAAAGTGTGGGTTACATCGGATCCACACTATAACCACAAAAATATTTGTAGGGGAGTCACCAATTGGCGAACAAAAGATGGACTTGTACCTGATTTGTCAACAAGGGATTTCCCAACATTAGAACTAATGAACTCAACATTAGTAGAAAATATCAATGCAAAAGTTGGTCAGGATGATACTTTAATTATTTTGGGTGATGTGGCTTTTGGCGGATTTGAAAATATTGGAATTTTCTTAAACAGATTGGTATGTAAAAACATTCACTTGGTTCTTGGGAATCACGATCACCACATTAGAAACAACAGAGATAACATCAAAGATATGTTTATATCTGTTAGTGATTACTTACAGGTTAATATTTTTGGGGTTGACTTTGTAATGACTCACTACCCATTTGAAAGTTGGAATGGTCTTAACAAAGGTGTTATTCACCTTCACGGACACGTTCATTTACCTATGAATAAAAAGTGGGGTAAAGGTAAACGATTGGATGTTGGTGTTGATGGAAACAACTTACAACCGTATAGTATTACTGAGATTGTTCACATGATGGACAAACGAGAAATTGCATCTCAGATGGACGATGATCACCATTTAGACGATTTAGTTGGGGTTGTAGGATAAACTACAACTCCAACATATTTATTGTTATGAGAAATATTGTTATTACCGAAAGTCAATTAAAATTAATTACAGAAGCTTTAGGCGTTCCTGATTATATTTTAGATGCGGCTGAGATGTTATATGATGTTGTTGAAAAAGACATCAAATCAATAGATAGTGTTGAAGATGAATATGAATTCGATGGTGAGATTGAATTTGAGTTAGGTGATAAGAAAAAAATCAAAATTGATTCTTATGAATTAAAAGTAGAAATAGAAAAAGTAGAAGGTCACGGAGATGGAGTGATAGACATCATCTCAATGGGTATGTCTGGTGGGTTTGGATTTAACAGAGATGTTTATATGAAAGAAACTCAACCATCGACAACTTTGGAATTAACAATAACATTTGCGGTTGGCGAAAATTGGGAACCTGAACAACTAATTAAAAAAATGGAGGAAGAAAGAGATGAATATGTTGCATCTTTGGCTCATGAAATTAAACACAAATACGACAAACAATCAAAAAAGTTTGGTTTAATCGGTCCTGATGCTACATATCAAGCAACACAAAGAAGGGGTAATTTTGGAATACCAGTATTAGATAGAGTTTTCTTTAGGTATATGTATTATATCCACGGTATTGAAAACCTCGTTAGACCCGTTGAGGTTGCATCTTCAATGAGAAGTAAAAACGTTACAAAATCACAATTTTTGGATTTCTTACAAAACAATAGAGTATTCAGAGAGTTGGTGGAAATTAAAAAATTCACATTTGAGGATTTTATTAATGAGTTAAAAGAAAATGAAGATAGGTTAGATGCTCTTATTGAACATATAGGTGAAGATCCATCTGAAATGACTTTAGATGAGAAAATTAATAGAGTATTGGAAGTTGCTTACATTGATTTAGTTAATAATAGAATGGAGATTTTTGTTATAATGACACAACATCATATGGATGATATGATAAAATTTGGGGGACAACTTGGGATGTTACCGCCAAATTTAGATGATGAGGTAAAAAAATTAGAAAAAACAGATGAGATTAGACGGAAGTTTTTATCTTATGTGACGAAATATGAAAAGAACCCAACTAAATTCTTTGAAGATGAAATCGAGAACTTTCAATACATTGCAAACAAAATGTTAAAGAAAATATCAAAACTATATTCTATGGCAAAAGACGACGAACAAGTTAGTGAATCAATTCTAAATTGGGATCTTCACCAACAAATCATGGAAAAAAAATACGGTACAAGAAAAATAGAAACCGAATACAAGTTTAAGAGATAACCCCAAAATCTTTATTTATTGATATTTTTTTCATATTTTAATAATATGAGAAAATTATTCATACCAATATTATTTTTAACTTTATCGTTAACAATTCCTGGTGAAGTATATAAAGGTACCGCATCATACTATGGTCAGAACTATACAGGAAGATTAACAGCATCGGGTGAAAAGTTCCATAAAGATAGTTTATTCGCAGCACATAAAACCTTGAAGTTCGGAACTTTAGTTAAAGTTATTAATCTGATTAATGATTCTGTTAGGTTTGTAAAAATAAACGACAGATTACCAAAATCATCCAAACACATAATAGATTTATCATATGGTACCGCAAAAGAATTGAATTTTATTAAACGAGGTATCGTTCCTGTATCTATTGAAATTGTTGGATCACTACCAATTAAAAAATAATTTTGTTTTATTAGGAAAGTTTTCTTATCTTTGTTCTATGTGGACAACTAAAGAAACTAAAAGAGAATATCGTGGTTTTGAGATCATCAAGTATGAAGGATCCAAGATGAAGGATTATTTTAGAAAAAAAGACCCAAGGACATTTCAAAATGGTGATAGTAAGTTCACCAAGTGGCATTCCTACGAAGTAACCATTGATGGTGTTAAATATGATTTTGACAAGTTAAAGGATTCAAAAGAATTTATTGACTCAAAGTTAAAATGAAAAAACCTTGTAAAGAATGTCCACATGTGATTCGTAATCGTCATAATGATATGATTGTTGACTTTGGTCGTAGAACTGGTAAAAAACATAATTGTCATATGACCGAAGGAGTTAAAGATTTGTGGAATGTTAAAGATGGAAAATTAGAATGTTATGGATCAAAGAGAGATAATTTACGGAGTGTGTGATAAGACAGGATCTTGTGATTCCTACTTCGGATTCTTCAAAACCAAAGAAGATGCTGAACACGAGGTATCTGTACAGGCAAAACGACTCAAAGAAGATTTGGGAATGATGGATATTGACATCCGATCAGACCGAGCGTTATACAATGGTAAATTAGTAATAGTAATTCATTCATATGTATTGAGATGAAAAAAATAGAGACAAAATTTGGAACCTATATGGAAAGAGAAGATGACCCTACAAAATTGACTGGTGATAAAATCAAGGTCTTTGTAGAAAGATTAAAAAAACTTGGAATTGAAATTAAACTTAAGGGTAATTTCCCTTGGGTTTATATTGATGAAATCTGTGGTATTAAAGTGAATGAGAGGTTATATGGTAATCACGGTTTTACTTTGATATTCTTACCGGGTAGGATCGATAGTCCACCATCTGATTTTACGGATATTACTGAGACTTTCAAACTAATACGAAAGTATAGTAGAAAAGCTTTGTTGATTCAGATGATGAAAGACGATGAAAAAGATGGTATGTATGATGTTGAATGAGTTAAGGGTAGGTAGTATTGTGACCCACCCACTTTTTGAAACTCCAACTAATGTTAAGGCGATTGCATTTAACGGACTTTATATTGGAACCAAAGATGGTTTACCACTACATATTGACGACTTTAACCCCGTTAAAATAACTGATGAGGTTTTGGAGTTACTTCATTTTGTTAAGATGAAAGACACGGCACTTGGTATTGGTGAGTTTGATTGGTGGGAAACAGATGATATATCACTTACACACATACATAAAGGTTTATACGGCATCGAAGGATTAAGTGGTATTAAACCGATGAAATATGTTCACGAATTACAAAATGCGTATTTTGTGATAACAGGAAAAGAATTGAATACAGAAAAATTATTATATTTGTAAAAATGGAAAAAGCAAGAATTTATTTAGATGATGTAAGAACACCTGTTGATCCAAGTTGGACAGTAGTTCGTTCTTATGACGAGTTTGTAAGTAAGGTAAAAGAGATTGGTTTAGAAAATATTGAACTAATTTCTTTGGACCACGATTTGGGTGATAGTGCAATGAAAGAATGGTTACATGGTGTTGTTAGAAACTATGAAATCAACTATGATAACATCACCGAAAAGACTGGTATGGATTGTGCCAAGTGGTTGGTTAATCAGTGGATGGATGGTAAACCACTTGTTGATGTTGTAGTACATTCACACAATGCTATTGGTGCGGGTAATATGATGGGATATATTAACAATTATCGACACATCAACAAATTACCACAAAATTGTAACAGAGTATTTTGGGAACACACAATATAAAAAAATAGTTATGGAATTAGAAAAATTTGAACAAGCAAAAAAAGTTAAAGAAAACCTTGATAGATTGGAAAGACAGAAGCGTAAATTGGAATCCGCTTTAGAATCTTGTTCTTTAAATGTGACGATTGAATTTAAACCGTCAAAGGTATTTCTCTCAAGAAAAGATGAGGTTAGTGTTTATAGTAAAGACGCCATTAAAGAAATGATATCTAAAGAACTTGACAGGTTGAATAGTGAAATAGAGTTAGTAAAAGAAGAATTTGAAAACGTATAAGAAATGGAAAATTTAAATAGTGTATGTTATGTTGGTGTGATCGGTGAGATTCGACCAATAGAAGGGGCAGATAACATAGAACTTGCAATGGTTGGTGGATGGCATGCCATTACCAAAAAAGGCGAATACAGTGTAGGTGATAAGGTTGTTGTTGCAACTACCGATGCGGTAATCCCTGTTGAGTTATCTGACTTGATGGGTGTGACTGGATACTTGAGAAAAGGTCAAAGAGTTAGAACTGTGAAATTACGTGGAGTTTACTCTGAGTGCTTGTTAATACCATTCAAATACTTAGCGCCAAAATCTTTGGAGAACAATGTAAGTGAAGGTCACGATATGATGGGTATCTTGGGTGTTACCAAATACGAACCACCAGTTAAGATGGTTGAGATGAGTGTTGGAGGTAGAAAATTCAAATACCACCAAAACCCTAACTTCCATGTTTACCACAAGTTCCCTAACTTGAAGAATGTGCCTGAGTTATTTACCGAGGAGGATAGAGTATCTATCACTCGTAAACTTCACGGAACCAATGCTCGTTACGGTATAGTTAGAAAGAAAAAACTTTCTATCTTGGATCGTATCAAAAAATTCTTTGGAAACAAATGGGTTGAGTTTGATTATGTTTATGGATCTCATAATGTTGAAAAAGGATCTACTTCTCAAGGGTTCTACTCTACTGATGTTTGGAGAACCGCCGATGGGGACTACAACATCCAAGAAAAGTTGTGGAACTACGTAAAAAAACATTACACGCCTAAAATGTTAGGAAGTGGTATTGTTATCTATGGTGAGATCTACGGACACGGAATCCAAAAGAACTACGATTATGGTTTAACTGATATTCGTTTTGCGGGATTTGACGTTGAGGTTAATGGTGAATACTTACCGTTCTTTACTGAGAGAGGTATATTCGAAGAGTTAGATTTACCGAAGGTTGATGTGCTATATACAGGTCCTTGGGAGAAAGAAACTCAAGATAGTTTTGTATTCAATAACTTTATAGAAGGAACTAAAGTTCCGCACGAAGGTATTGTTGTAAAATGCTTGAGTGGTGATCGTCACAAAGTAGCGAAGGTAATCAATCCTGATTACCTCATCTACGGAGAGAAGAATAATGTTGGTGACTCCCATTGATGGAGTCACCTTTTTTTATTATTATTTAAAAAAAAAATTATGGCAATATTTTGGACACAAGCAGAAGTAGATTTATCGGTTGATGAGATCTACGAAAATTTATCAGATCGTGAAGTTCTGAAGTTGGTTGATTTATTTGTTGAAGAAGGTTTGGTTATCTCAACTAACACAAGTAAAAATGAAAGTATGAGTTTTTTAGATGAAGAGTGGAAGAAGACACTATTGAATCTGATGAACAACAGACACAGGCTTTCAAATGAAGATGAAGAAACAATTAAGACACTCGCTAACAAACTATAATGACAAAAGAAAACGACCTGATCTACGGGGTCTACGACAGAACAAGAGGAGTGGGTGGTTGTGACGACTACTTTGGGTACTTCAAAAAAGAATCAGACGCGAGAACAGAAATGAAAGCTCAATTTGAACACTTAAAAACAAAAAACCCAAAAGAAACTCTGAAACTCCATAAAGATAGAGTTGTGAAAGTAAAAGATAAAACAGAAGAAATATTAATAATTATACACCCAATTTTAGTAAGATGAGAGAGGACCAAATTCAAGACTACATCCAAGAGTTAAAGATGATTGAAGAAATGGAAAATATTAGAATACCAAACGATTATATTGAAACAACTAGTTATGATGATGACAAGATTGTAACTAATTCACCAACATGTTGGGGAACATTACAAGATGAAGAGTTTGTACCAGCATTTAAATCAGTTCCTAAAGTACCATCCGGTATTTATGAAATTGTTTGGAACAGACAATTAAATCAACACACATTAAAAAAACAACCATTCAAGACAGATGAGTTGTATCAGTTACCTTCTTATGAAATTATAGATATCCTTAAAGACATTCAAAATTTTTGGGATCGTAAAGACAAGTATAAAGAATATAGTTTTGTTCACAAAAGAGGTATTTTAATGTATGGTGAACCAGGTTGTGGTAAGTCAGGTATTATTCAGTTAATCTCAAAACAATTAATTGAAAATGATGGTATTATCATTAACATTAAAGATCAAGAAGATATTGATTACTTCATGGATTTTATTGCGACATTCAGAAAGATTGAACCAGATCGACCATTGATTGTTTTATTAGAAGACATAGACTCAATTGCCGGTGAGAATAGCCACTCAACAAGTAGATTGTTAAACATCTTAGATGGTGTAAAACAGATTGAAGATGTGGTGTATATTGCAACAACCAACTATCCTGAAAAACTACAAGATCGTATTACTAACAGACCATCTCGTTTCGATAGAAGATACAAAGTTGAATTACCAAACGATGAGATTCGTGAAGCATATATTCGTCACAAATTAACAGACGAAGATATAAAAAATGTTGATGTCCAAGAATGGGTAAAAAGAACAGACGGAATGTCACTTTCACACTTGAAAGAAGTTGTAATTTCAACTATAGTTATGGGAAGAGAATTTGAGGAAGTGATGGATAACCTCGAAGGATTAAAGAAAGCACCATCAATTAAAGGATCAGGAAAAGTAGGATTTGGACGATGAAAAAAGGAATTTATTATGTGCCATTATTTTTAATTTTGTTATTCGTAATGGGAGGAACATTTTATGTTGAGGATCGATTAGGATTTGCAATGTCTACATTATCATTGTTATTATTAGGTGAAGTTTATTATTTAAGATTTTTAAAATGAAGAATTTTAGTTTAATTATTGGATTGATATTATTATCAAGTTGTAAAACATCAAAAAGTAACTGTGATGCATACTCATCATACGAGATAAAAGTAGAACACTGCCATATTGAGGAAGAAAATTATTGTTATTATACAGTTGATACAATTCGCTTGACCAAGTAAAAAAGATTACTTATACTTTCAAAACAAAAATAAAACATGACAATTAAACAGGCACTTAAACAGAAAAACAAACTGGTTAAAAACATTGCTGAGAACACGAAGTTGATGCAACAACACAACTCAGTTGAGGTTGGTAACCAAAGACCATACAGCACGGTGGTGTTGTATAAAGAAATCCAAAAAGACACCAAAGAATTGGCGTCTTTGAAGGCAAAAATCCACATCGCAAACGCAGAGGTGATGGAAGACATCTTTTGGATGTCAGAAATGAAATCCACAATTGCGGCCCTAAAGAAAATGGACTGTACTGAAGGAAAATCAAATCGTGACCGTTACCGAATGGAAAGTGAAGTGGTTTTAACTTCTGAAATCTCTTTAGTGAATAGAAATCAAGAGATCAAATTGTTGGAATCAAAAATTGAAGAAATTCAAGATAAGTTGGACACCTTCAACGTAACCACTGAAATTTAATATGGTTTGTAGATAGGGTTAAAAAGTTATGGTTGTTCTACACTTAGTATCCGACTGGATGGATAATTGATGAAGATAACGAACTGACATTAAACGAAATTTCAAATATTCAAAAGTCATTTGATTAAAACTTAAAACTCTCTTTTGAACCTATTTTCGACTCTTGAAACAAATCATATGAACCCCTATCCTTGTGGTGGGGGTTTTTAAAAGACCCCATCCTTAGTGGTGGGCTTTTAGGACCGTTATCCGTTAGGGTAACGATTTAAAGGGGGAATTCGCTACTCCCCCTTTTCTATTTGGCATATACCATTATCATTTGTATATGTGGGGAATTTTATTTATATTTGTGGTAATTATGTTGGCTATTTTTAAAAAAAATCAAAAACTCAAACGATGAAAGTTTTATTTTTAGATAATGATGGTGTAATCTGTCTCTCAAATAATTGGGGTGGAAGAACAAAAAAATGGGCTAAATACCGAAGTGAATATCCTGACAGTAGTAAAGAAAAAAAAGAGGCTCCTGTTGATTATCGCTTTGATGATTTTGATAAAAAGGCTGTTAAGGTATTAAATGAGATCGTCGAAGAAACAGGATGTGAGATTGTTGTTAGCTCTGATTGGAAATTACACGCGACACTTGAAGAACTTGGTGATTACTACGAAAGTCAAGGAATTATCAAACGACCAATCGCGTTAACACCAAACATTCAGAATTGTACCGCTCATAGCGATTTATTTATATGGTCACCACAATGGGAGTTAGAACAAACACGAACTCTTGAGATTAGACAATACTTACACGATCATCCTGAAGTTACTCATTGGGTTTCAGTTGATGATTTGAACATGGGTAAGAATGGTGAACCTTGGAAAGACGCTTGGGCAATTGATAATTTTGTTTTAACACCTAAATCAAATGAGGGTATCAAACAAAGTGGAGTAAAAGAAAAAATTATTAAATTTTTAAATGATGGTGAATAAAAAAATAAATGAGAAAGAATTATGGTGTGAGTACAGCAATATGCCATCACCTATTGCTTATGCTCAATGTGCTGACTACGATAGTATGGGTAATCACGGAAGATTTCCAAAAATAAAAGATGAAAAAATAACTATCTTGAAAAGACTAATACAGAAATTAGCTCTTTGGGTATCATATAAATTACCTAAGAGAAAAAGAAAAAGTATATGGGATCTATGAAGAACATAAAACAAATATTTAAGACTAATACCCATCTGATGGATCATCCTGAAGTTCAGGAATTGATCGATTATTGTGTTGAGTTAGAAGGTCAAGTTGTTGAAAAAAAAATTGATGATACTTATAGTAAAGAAGAGATTTATCTTCAGATGCTTAAGGACATCTATGATAGTTGTGATAAAACTTTGACTGATGATCAGCTGTCAGAAAGGTTTAAGGAGACACCAAGAGTGGACTTCAAGCAAGCTGTGATAAATCTAAAAAAATATATGGGAGCCGTATCACAAATGTACGGGTTTATGTTATGAGTGAAAATACAAAACAAACAGTTAAATTAATTATGGTTGAGGAAAGACCATATGTTGTGTCCTTAGACAAAGTAGAAATTGGTGATAAAGTTATTGTTACGGTGAACGGTCAATACCCATCGATTGTTGAATGTGAAAACCAAACAGTTCTCACATTGTTAACTGATTCTAAACTATCATTAACCAAGGCTTTCAAAATCTTTATGGAACCTGAGAACATTAAATTCCAACCAGACCAAATTGAAAAGATTTTGGAAAATGATGGATTGATGGAGGTTGAGTTTGATAATGGCGTGTATAAGTATAGTTTATGATATTTACAACACAAACCAAATAAGCGTTACTTCAAATCATACTTTATGTTTTAATTTGAAGGACAAATAAAATTTAAATTTTTAAAGATGAAAACACTTGATTTACATGGAGTTAAACATGCAGATGTTCCAAAATTGATGGATCAATTTTTATGGGAACAGATGAATAAAAAAACTATAGAAGTTGAGATCATTACAGGATTGAGTACGACCATGAGAGAAATTGTAATAAAAAATTTAAAAGATTATGATTTTATTTACAACGATGGGTGGAACAATCCTGGTAAGGTATTGGTTAAATTAACATAATAAAAAAAGTTGAATCCCCCGGTTGAATAAGTCGGGGGTTTTTTGTATCTTTACTTTATGTTAGAAGTAGAAGGTAAAACATTTCATAAGTTTGTAGAGATAAAGAACTATAGAACTAGTTTATATCTTAACTATTGTGATATAAATCAAAAAGATAGAAATGTCTTAGGTTTGTATGTTGAAACAAAACATAAAGACAAGTTCTTTTCTGATGTTCAGTTCTATACTGAAGATGCTTTTGTTAAACATTTTGGAAATCCATTTGCGTCAGTCCATTTTGATAGAGTAAGATTATTCATAGAAGAGGGTGATGATAAAATATCAATCAAACACCAATTTCACATAAAAAATAGACAAGTAGGTGGTAGGTACTTCACAGAAAGAAAGGTAACAAACTACCTCACATTCAATTTCAAAAAGAAAATGTTTTATTCAGGAACATTCTCAACCAAAAAGAAACAAGTTATTGGAAGAAGTATGAAAGTGAATCCAACATACTTCGTTATAGAAACTTTTTTAAGGAGTCTTAGAATTGAAAATAGTGTTGCTGTGGAACAGTACCTTTATTTTTTCTTAGAAAAGATTTGGGATAGAATGGGGATTGAAAACCCACAAAACTTTCAGTGGGATTGTATGAGGTCTTTTTATAGTTTAACTTACTATTTGGTTAATGGTATTAAAATCCCAAACAATTGGAGAAAATTCACAGGCACATTCTTTTCTAAAAAAGAATTGAAGAAGTTTGATATGAACTTGGTTGATACCGCGATGGATAAACTAAAACTCAAAGGATCCAAAGTTAAACAGATTTTCAATGAAATGGAATGGATTGATTTTGATAGGTTGTATATGGTTTATAACATTTTAGGTATTGACAGGTTTAATAAAATTGAAAACAAAGTATTTGACCCATACTATGGCGATGAGACAATGCCAATTGAGATGAATCAAATGGGTGCGTCTTATGAATGTTTTTATTCAGATAAAGAACAATTTAGTCGATATTTCTTGGGTAGAATATTAGTTCCTTTAACTCCAAAAGAAAAAGATAGAATTTTAGATTTGATGCCATATTTTGACCATTATAAATGGAGAACCTTAATTGATCATTTAGAGATGAAAAAAGATTTAATGAATCTTGGAGAGGATGTTAAATTTAAATTCACAAACATGAGTAGTTTTAATTTAGAACACGAGGAGTTTAGTCGTCTTTTACAATCATACAGAAAAGGTGAGGTTGAAAGATTTTATGGTAATGCCGATAGTTTAGAAACTCCAATTGAACACGAAGGTGAAACATATTATCCGGTACTTCTTACTAAAACATCGGACTACGAAAAAGAATCACAACACCAACGAAATTGTGTTAGAACTTATAGTGAAAGGCCTGATTGTATTATATTCTCAATTCGTAAAGGATCCTCAGATGGTGATGATAGAGTTACGGTTGAATACCAATACAGAAAAAATGAGATATTGAATGTTCAAGAGAGAGCGAAGTTTAATGCTTTACCTTCAGATGAGTTTTCACAAGTTGCCAAAATACAACTTGCGAACATCAACCTTATGTATAAACTTGGAACTTTGAAGTTGCCAAGGTTGGTTAAAAAATATCGTAGCGGTAAAGTTATTGAACAACAAGCAACCTTTGATGAAATGAGTGTGAGTGAGAAAAGATATGAATCAAGAATTATAAATATGACACCACAATGGGACACCTACACACCTGAATTACAAAATTGGCAAAATGAACTTTTGGACTATAATGAAATACCTGTTAGAGATTTTGCTGATTGGATTGATGAATTACCATAAAATTATTATATTTGTAAAATGGAAGACAAACAGTACGAGTTACTAAACGAAATGATCGTTAAAATTAACGAGGCAAGAACCTATAACATAATTTCAGGTATACTTATACTTCTTTGGGTTATTGAATGTTTCTTTGAAATTTTTTGGATTCAAAAATTTGATGGGTTTTATTGGGTAATTTGGATTTTTTGTATGGTTGGTTGGTACCACATGAATCAAAAGTTCAGAGGTGCTATGAATGAATATGAAGAATTAAAAAAAGAATACGATATAAGATTTGATGATGAAAACAATTAATATTTTACTACTAACTATTTTATTATTTTCCTGTACAGGAAAAAAATACAAGTACGAAATTAAAGGAAAAGTTTATGTACCAACCTCAGGAGTAAACCCTCTACACGACGCAATTTGGTACACAGACACAATAAATTTTGATGGAGATACGATATATTACTTCAACAGTGATGGATCTGAAGTCAGAATCAATCCACCATTTATTTTAATTGATCATACATTAGACAAATGAAAATATACAAACAACTACCTATCCCTGAAGATAGTGCTTGGAGTAGAAATACTTTATACGGTAAACTACATTGGAGAATAAGATATTTCCTTACCGGTATTAAAAACATCATCAGATGGATACCAACTATATATCATGACAGAGATTGGGATGGAGATTATATTTTAAAGATCTTACAAAAGAAAATAGAGTACCAAAGAAAAGAACTTGTCAATGCCAATAGACATACAGAGGTTGAAAGAGATAATCGTTATATGACCTTGGCTCTTAACTTACTTGAAAGAGTCAGACAAGACCACTATTCATTAGAGTGTATGGATTATTGGGATAATACTATGAGTTTTGAGGATGTACCAGATAACCCAAACTTAAAATCTATTGAGATTGAAACAACTGCGGAAAGATTTGAAGAGTACTTAAATAAATATCCTTCTTCAGTTCGTGCTATCATTAAAGAACATGGTGAACAAGATGACAAAAAACGTTTATGTTTATTAGTATCTTACTATAATCATAATAAAGCAAATAAACTTCTTTTCCGAGTTTTAGAGGAAAGACTAGCCCAATGGTGGGATTAAAAACAAAATTATGCAAGACAAAAGAATTATACACGGACAATTGATGAATGAACATCGAAAATTAGCAAACGAGATTGCCGATATCAAGGCAAATAGTTACGAACTAAATGAGGAAGAAAAAAGAAAGGTTGCCGATCTACAAAGACGACAAATGGTCATAATGAAACAACTTGAAAATTTGTTTAGATAGTATGAGAGTAGTTGTAACTGGAGGAGCGGGATTTATTGGTTCCGCATTTATAAATTATTTATTGGATAACTTTGAATGTGATGTTCTTTGTGTTGATAAACTAACATATGCCGGACGTAGAGAGAACATTAAACATAATGTTTCATTTTTACAAAAAGATATTTGTGACGTAACTGCCGATGAATTAGGTGAATTTGATTATATGGTTCATTTTGCTGCAGAATCACATGTTGACAATTCAATCACTAACGGGTTACCATTTGTGAGAACAAACGTAGAAGGAACATTCAACCTATTAGAGATATCAAGAAAAAATAAAAACCTTAAGAAATTTATTCACATCTCAACAGATGAAGTTTATGGTGACATGGATGATCATATCGCAATCAATCACATAGCACAAGAAGGAGATAACTTATCACCAAGTTCATATTATTCGGCAACAAAGGCCGCTTCGGATATGTTGGTATTATCTGCTAACAGAACTTACGGATTACCTTATTTGATCACAAGAACTTGTAATAACTTTGGTGAACATCAGTTTGAAGAAAAGTTTTTACCAACAATTGCAAGATCAATCCAAGAAGGAAAACCAATACCTGTTTATGGTGATGGAAAACAAGTCAGAGAGTGGATGTATGTTCATGATAACGTTAAAGTTATTTGTGATTTCATGTTTGATGATACTATCATTAACCAAATAATGAATATTGGAACAGGATTTAGAGTTACAAATTTGGATATCATTAATAAGATTGCATCGATTCTAAATAAAGAAGTTCAAATAAAACATGTTGAAGATAGATTAGGTCATGATAGAAAGTACGGACTATTTTCAAAAAAGATGATGTGGTTTTATCAAAAAAAAGAAGAGACAATTGACTTTAAAAACCTTTATAATTATTTAGAAGAACAATATGGAAAATAGAAGCAGACACTACGGAGATGTAGGAAAATGGATTGAAAAAGTAATTGACTCTTGTAAGACAACTGATCAAGTTATGACAACAAGAAAATTAATTAAAAACTTTGACAAACAAATACAAAATAAACATATTGACGCTTACTGGCACACATACTATTACGAGTTAATACAACCACTTGAATACTACCTACAAAGTAAAAGCGACGAAATCTTTAATGAAAAACTCAAACAATGTTAGGGTATTTAATAACTAAAAATGATGAGTGGATGGTGAAATATGATGATGGTGGAAATTTAAAGTTCTACCCATTATGCCCTGATACTCAAAAATGGTCAGAAAAACCTGAAACTAAAAAATTTTTAAAAGAAGAAATTGAGGTGGTATTTGATTTCATTGTTATGGGTGAATATTGTGAAACCAAAGAACAAATGACCAAAAATTACTTTGCAAAAATTAAACGAATAGAACACCACAGTTTATAATGAAAGATTTAACAAACTTCAGAATCATCAGATTCGAATACCCATTCCCAACGGAAGAACTTACGGTAAGAATTTGGGATAAGATGGATGAAACTGAAACAAAATGGGCAATCCAATTGACCTTGAAAGGAATTAATGATACGGGAGATTCGCCTATGGGTTCTTGGGATATATTCTTCTTGGATGATAAGTTACAAGAAAAAATTGAAGAGATATTAAAAAAGTATGACGTACCTTTCAAGATAGAAGATCGTAGCGATCGTTTATTAAATGATCTTGAATACTTCTCAGAAGAATTTTTGGAAAAATTAGATTCGTACTTAGGTGAGAATTTGACTATTGATGATATTTTGGATAGAATTTTAGAAGTAGGTTATGAAAATATAACTGTGTTTGAAAAATACTATTTAGGAAACAACATCGAGATTAGAGAAAAAAAATGAAAAATCCAACAGGAAATAAATTAGAGAAACTTATCTTTGGGATGTTTGACCAAATGGTTGAAGGTGCCGACAAGTATGTGACAAAACAAGAATCGACTTGGTTGATCTTCACCGAAGACAAAAGATGGGTGATTGAGTTCACAAGAGATAAAACCTTATGGTTCAATTATAACATATTCCAAAGTGAGTTGGAACTAATCGGTAAGGACTGTACCGAAGAAAGAGATTTGATTAAGAGATGGTTTGAATCAAGATTTTTGAATAAACCAAAGGTGAAAGAGGCCCATCATGTTGATGTTATGAAGTTTTTTGATAAAAAAATGGAAAATACAATTGAAAATGGGGTGAAGAACACCTTGGGTAAAAACTATGACCCTACGCGAGGTGTTGAAGACATCATTCAAAATGGAGTGAAACGCACCGAAGTCGATGAACACAAAATCATATCCGATATTAAAGATGTGATTCAAAATGGTGTGAAGGAAACAAAACGCAATTATGACGGTTCAAGAAAACAGAGAACAAAATACGTCATTGAAAATGGGGTGAAGGAAGCAACACCTAGCGGTTATTTGGGTTCAATAGAGATGAAAGGTAAAATAGTTCATCAAATTGAATCTCCAAAACAAAATAATGAGGTTGAAGACACCATTCAAAATGGTGTGAAGGAAACCAAAGAGAATAGACTTATTCGTACCATAAGTGTTATAAGTACGATTAATAATGGTGTAAAAGAAACTAAAGAAAGTATGTTGGAAAGTTTGGAACAAATAGACCATCAGGTAACTAATTGTGAGATTACCGAAAGTATTAACGACGTAATTGAAAATGGAGTTAAAGAAATTAAAGAAATTTCAAATATTAGTTTAACGTCTGAAATTTTTAAGGTTAAAGCAAAACAAGCAATAAGTGATGGTGTTAAAGAAATACAACCACTACCAGCACAAGATGGTAATAGAGATTGGGGGTTATATTACCAAAGACAAGGAAACCTAACAAAACCACATACTGAATACGTGAAAGAAATAATTGAAGATTCTTACAATCATATGGGTAGAGTTGAGGGTGTAATTAGAAATACAGATAAAGATGGGATTTGATAAGAAGATATTAGATTTGAGTAGAACAATCTACCAAACATCTGTAATGGTATATGGGTCAAAACAGAATCCAACGGAACAGATTGGTAAGATAAAAGATATGATCCGTGAGTTCATTAGAACAGAAGTTGTTCCTTATGAGTTGACAAATCAAGAAAAATTGTCTTTTATTTTAAAAAACGAGGGAATTATTAACGAGGCGGTTGTCAAAGGACACAAGGCAAGTAATGGAGACGAGTTCCAACCTGTCAGAGACAAAATAAGAAAATACAGAATTGAATTAGGAATTATTAAAGATGGAAAATAACATAGAACAAAGTCCTGTAGACTGGTTAGTTGATCAGTACAAAAAAGTTGGTGGGATTTCTATTAGTATGGCAGAAAAGGCCAAACAAATGGAGAATGAAAAATTGGAATCCCTCAAAGATTTTGAAACTTGGAAAGAATGGAAAAATAGACCAGAAGATGAACAAACTAGATAAACAATACCAAGATTTACTCCAATCAATCTTAGATTACGGAGTTGAAAAGAAAGACAGAACAGGTACAGGAACCAAAAGTATTTTTGGTTATACCATTCGTCATAATATGCAAGATGGATTTCCAGTTCTTACAACCAAGAAAATGGCTTGGAAAACTATGGTAACCGAGTTATTATGGTTCCTTCGTGGCGATACAAACATCAAGTTCCTTGTTGATAATAATTGTCATATTTGGGATGGTGATGCTTATAAACGATATAAAAATACTAATCCTGATAAATTAGCTAATGATGAAATGTTTGAAAAAGAGTATAGAATAGATAATAAAACATTTAGATATTTTACTCAAGAAGAATTCATCAACAAAATCAAAACAAATGATGAGTTTGCTAAAAAGTGGGGTGAACTCGGTCCTGTGTATGGTAAGCAATGGAGAAAATGGGGTATTGAATGGGAAGACACTGAAAGTATCATATACATAGACCAAATTCAAAACCTAATCAACGACCTTAAAACAAATCCTGACTCAAGACGATTGATGGTTAATGCTTGGAATGTAGGTGAATTAGACCAAATGACACTTCCACCTTGTCATTATGGATTTCAATGTTATGTCAGAGAGGGTAAATATCTTTCTTTAATGTGGAACCAACGTTCAGTAGATACATTTTTAGGCTTACCATTCAACATTGCATCTTATGGATTGTTACTTACAATTTTGGCAAAAGAGGTAAATATGATTCCTGACCAATTGATTGGAAACTTGGGTGATACTCACTTATACTTAAATCATATTGAACAAGCGAAAGAACAGATTGGTAGAGAACCATTTGAGTTACCGACACTAAATCAATTCCCAACTTATGAAGGGTCAAGACCAAGTATTGAATCTTATGTTGTAAGTGACTTCAGATTAAAAGATTATCAATCACAACCATCAATTAAAGCACCATTATCAAATTGATTATGAGAACAATTAAAATTAGATTTGTAAAAAATAAAAAGGGTTATTACAACATCCAAAGAAAGGGATGGTTTGGTAAATGGAAATATATTGGGTATTCCGTTGATATGGGATATGGTGGTTATCACTCATATTATAGTGGAGAAACAAAAGAGGTGTTACTTGAGGAAGTTTTAGATACACATTACGAAGTATGTAGAAAACATGTTGAGATTATAGAATACCCAACAATAAAAATTTATTAAAGATTATGAATTACGGAAAAGAGTTTAGAAGTTTCGCAAAAAGCGAAGGAATTAGTTCACTGGCGTTGGACCAGTTTGAAGCATCACTAACCCCATACATTTTGGAGGAAAGAGAATTAAGAGCAACACAAATCGATATCTTCTCGAGATTGATGCGTGACCGTATCTTGTGGTTGTCAGGGCCTGTCGATCAAAGAATGTCTGACATTGTACAAGCACAATTATTGTTTTTGGATTCAGTTGAGAAGAAAGACATCACACTTTATATCAATAGTCCTGGTGGTTCTGTGATGTGTGGTCTTGGAATTGTAGATTTGATGAACTACGTAAGTTCAGATATTGTAACCACAAACTTGGGTATGTGTGCATCTATGGGTTCAGTTCTTGTGTCATCAGGAACAAAAGGAAAAAGATCATCTTTGATACACGCAAAAGTAATGACTCACCAAGTAAGTCACGGAACACGAGGAAACATCCAAGATACTCGTATTGATCAAATGGAAGGTGAAAAATACAATTACATCTTATTTAAAATCTTAGCCGAAAATTGTGGTAGAACATTTCAGGAGGTATTAGATTTTTCGTCAAGAGATAGATGGTACAATTCAGAAGAAGCAAAAGAGTTCGGACTTATTGATGATATAATCGGAGCGGATAAAAACAAATCAATTACAAACTACTTGGATGGTTTTGATGATTATTACAAGAAAGAAGTATTGGGTGTGAAGTAAATATTTACACCCAAATATTTTTAATTAAAATTAAATTATGGAAAAAGAAATATTAAAAGAAACGGTAAGCAAAGAAAGACCAGCACCGCAAAAGAAAAGAAATTACAAACCAAGAAAGAAAAAAGAAACTAAACAAGAAGAATTTACAGGTTTAGAAATGGAAATGGTCCAAAGATCAAATGAAATACATAGTATCATAAAACCAAACCAAGCAGGTTCTTACAAGGTTGGAAAGAACTTTCACATTTTCTTTGAGAAAAAACCAAATTCAATACACAGATTCTTCACCAAATTATTTTTGGGTTGGATATGGCAAGACCAAAAATAAAAAGAATTCATGTGAATCAACATCACATCAGATCTAATAAAACAAAAGGAACTGATCTACCTGTCATTACAATAAAGGAAGGTAAAACAAATACCTATTGTAATGAAGTTGAAATCTTAGGTCCAAGTAAAATTATATATGGTGGATCAGGTTGTGATGAAAAACCACTTTTGAGTTGTGGAGCAAGAGTGGTGATTGAAACTACAAGTGATATAAATATTATATCATAAAAAAACCCCGAGTGATCGGGGTTTTGTGTTTTACTTAAGTAAGTTGTAATACTCTTTAAAGTGTTTGATTCTATCAGGTAAACCAATAGTCCCACCATTCACTCTCTTTGTTACCGCAGTAACCGTAGCATCGTCAGCACCTTTATCACATATTGCCCACAATTTGTTTGAGTCAAAGAAGAATGCTGCCGAAGCCAAAGGATATTTTGTTGCAACTAAATCAGGATTAGAAACACAATCTTCACCAATAAATTTTGTGAAGTTAGTATAGTTCGCTTTACCTGTTAATTGAATGTAACCTCTTCCTCTAAACTTAAAACCTTCTTTAGATGCTTCATCACCGTTACCCATTCTTGATGCGTAAACACGAGCGGCAATCTTTTCAGGTTGACGAGCGTAAGACTCATTTAGATTACCAGGGAAATACTTACCGAAGATCTTTTTCAAACCATCCGCAGAGTAATTTAAGTTCTCACTAACCGCTTTGAAATTACCTGATTCATGACCACATTGTGCCAAAAAATGAGCTAGTCTCAAATTATTTGTGATATTGAATTTTTTCGCGGTGTCAGGAATCTGAGCAAGAACCGCATCAGGAACATGACCTTTTAATTTTTCAATATTTAATGGACCTCCCGATGGGATAACCACATCCTCTTTGATTACTTCTGTGGTAGGTTTTGACTCACCAAATAGTTTTGCCCATGTTGCATCACCAACGATACCATCATCTTTTAAACCATTTGATTTTTGCCAAGCTTTAACCGCAGCTTCTGTTTTAGGTCCAAATTTTCCTATGGCTTCTACGCCTAATTTTTCTTGGAGTTTTTTTACATCAGCCCCTTCTGATCCAACTTTTAGTATCATAATTTTTGATTTTCCTATAAATAGTAAATTCTCAAACAAAGTAAAGATTTTAATATAAAAAAAACATCAGTTAGTGATTTTTAAGATACTTATTAGAAAAAGAGAATTATGGGATACACAAGAGAACAGGTCGAGGCTGCCGTCAAAGCCAAAGGTTATGTTTACTTCGAAGACACAAACAACAAAGGGTTCGATGTAAACATTATAGGTATAAGAAATGCTGCTACTGGTCAAAAGGTAACAAATGCATTTGATGACTTATTAACAATAAGTTATAAAGATGAAACAGGTGCGTGGAAATATCACGAATGGCCGGCAACCACGGATCCTGGAAAAAAAGGTGTAATGGAATATCACAACGCCGCAGGAGTTGCTAGACTTGTTGAAGGACAATACAGAGGTTCACACGGAATCGGTCTTCATCAAGGAAAGTACGAAGCATTAAAACAAGCAAAAAATGTTAAAGTTTATCGTGACCCAAATCGTGATTTAACTTATGACGAAACAAAAATTGCTGAAGGCGTATTTGGTATTAACATTCACAAGGCTGGTGCTGACTCAACTTATGTAGAGAATTGGAGTGAAGGATGTCAAGTCTTTAAAAAAGCTGCAGACTTTGAATCTTTTATGAAAATCTGTAGAAAGGCTAGAGACACTCACGGAAACTCTTTTACTTACACATTGATTGAAAGTTCGGACATAAAATAAATAAAAACTAAAACTTAAAAACCACGTAAATGAAACAATTAAGAAGTCTGTTATTTGGACTTTTATTTTTATTACCATTCATTGGTAAAGCTCAAGTACCTGCGGCCCCTTCAAACGGATTGTGGGGAATTATTGCATCCCAATATCAAGTTGGGACAACCGCACAAGGCACAACAGATGCGAAGATTACATTACAAAACACAACCCTTACAAAATTTGCGGGGGTACAGTTTAGAGTATTCTACGATAATGTAGCGTTTACAAATGCAACCGTATCTCTTATCGGATCATCAACAAACTTAGACCTTCAGTTTATCACCAACACAACAAATGGTTACATTACCATTACTTTGGTTTATACAGGTCCAAGTGCGACTTATACGATTCCAAATGGTGAGAGATTTTTAATTACCTTTACTCACGCACCAGCAGCAACATTTAATAACTTGGCGTCTATTTCCAACTTAACTTGGACAGGACCTCAGTCTTTTACACCATATGCTGCTAAACAAGATGGTATGGATACCACATTAAGTGTTCATAACTATGGTGGTGTGTTCACACCTGTTAACTTCGACTATCATGGAACATTCACTAATGTTACAGGTACTTCGGCTAAATATTTAAATTTAGCATTAGAAAGAAGACCATTCGGTGGAAACACTTGGACACAACATTCTACTTATGTTACAGATATCAACGGAGACTTCAATATTTCAGTTCCATTGGACACAACATATTGGGATGTAAGATTAGCGATTCAAGGAGACACTATGGGTGTGGGTAATATTATTTCATCAACAGATGCTCAGTTGATTAATCAGTGGGTTCTTGGAAACGGTACCATGACTGGTTTTGATTATTATACAGCAGATGTTAACGGATCTAATAACACAACAATATCTGATGTGTGGGGTGTATTTGGTAGAATCTCAGGTAGATTTACTCAATGGCCTAACAACACAAAAGATGTTAAGTTCTTTACAGCATCTGAATACACAACTATTAACGGATCTGTAACTAACTACACATCAACAATTGCAGGTGTAACAAACTTTACATTTGATATCTTACCGGGTCAACCTGACTCTGTAGTTTATTATGTAATGGTTCCTGGTGATGCCAACGGAACAGGTTATCATATGGCTCGTGTAACTCCTATCGAAGTATTGGTCGGACCAATACCAGGTTTAGAGTCACAAATTTATAATGTAATCGACACCAAAGTTGAGTATGATTTCCCAACTTCAACAATTGAAGTTAATGTACCTAACATTTCTGTAGATGCAGGAAACTTGGTTGAATTACCAGTTAAAGTTTTTACAAACGGAGAAGTGTTATCATCACTTCAGTTTGGATTGAAATACGACACTGACCTATTAGAATTTAAAGGTGTGTATTCTTCATCAAATGCTATGGAATGGATTACATATGTAAATCCAAACGATGGTCAAGTTGATTGGGGTGGATTTGATCCTACAAATAATGAACAACCATTAGTGAATGGGGATGAGGTTGTGACTCTACAATTTATTGCTAAACAACCACAGAACCTATGGGAAGAAAGTCCTCTTTACACTTCTTTGAAGTTTGCGGGAACGACACAATCTAAAGATCTAACAATTACACCAACAAATGGAATCCTTCAAGTATTAAAAAGTAATATGGGTGAAGTAGTTGGGAATACAATTTCAGTAGTCCCTAATCCTGTTATTGATGAAGTAACAATTTCATTTGAAGTTAAAGAAACAACAAATGCAAATCTATCAATTTCAGATGTTGTTGGAAGAAAGTTAATTACGATCTTGGATGGTCAATTACCTAATGGAGAGTATAGCTATGTTGAGAACTTAGGTAGTTTAGATAGAGGTCTTTACTTAGTTACATTAAGTATGGAAAACGGAGAAACAAAAGTTTCAAAAATTGTAAAACAATAAACACAAAATAAACAAAAACAAAATGTCAGAAGAAACACAAGAGACAAATGACGGAACATGGTCAGGATTAAAAAAGACCATCGTTGGTACATTATCAACAGTAATTGCTGGTGGTGGAACTTGGTTAGGTGTGATGTTATATGGTGGTGGTGAAGAAGAACCAAAAGAGGAAACAAAAACAGAACAAAATGGAGGTCAAGCACCAATCACAATTAATGTACAACAAAACCAAGAGAATAAACAAAAAACTGAGAACAATAATGGTGGTGGTGTAGTTCGTGAAAGAATTATCGAAAGACCGGCACAACAACCAGCAACACAACCTGAAAAACCAAAAAAGGTTGAAGAGGAATCTTGGTAATAAAAAATAAATTATAAAAAAATTAAAAATAAAATGGCACAAAAGAAAACAAAAAAATCATTCTTGGTTAGAATGTTTATGGATAAAAATGACATCAACGAGAAATCAATTGTAGGTTTTGGATCGTTTTTGATGATGGTGATTTGTCTTGGTGTTGATATCTACACAGGATTACACGGACAAGAAATGCCAATTAACAAATTCATCTACGATGGTTTTTTATGGATCACTTTAGGTTCATTTGGTATTGCTTCAGTTGACAAATACTTGTCAGGTAAAAATCAAACTAACGAGGAAGAAGAAGTAGAAGGATAATGAAAAGAATACTTTACATATTATCACTTTTATTGATTGGATGTAAAACAGTACAAGCCCAACCCCCTCAAAAAGGAGGGGGTATTGGCTCTGTTAAGACAGAACAATATGTTGCTGATTTTGAAAAGAAACAATCAATAGACTCGGTTGCTGATTACGACGGATCAATTCAGGTTCCCATCCAATTATTAAAGATTGGTATCAACGAAGAACTTTATGAATTATATCCTGAGTTAAAAGATAAAAGAGTAGGTCTTGGCGTAACGAATATCGTAATCGAATATTTGGAATACACTAACAGATTTATTTTTACCGAAGAAAAGGAAGAGATCAAACAAAGAATGATTGCTCAAGACAAAGCATCAGACAAGGGAGTATCTTCAAACAAAATCGAAGTGAAAGGTAATGTTGTATTAGCTAAATACTTTGTTTATATTGAGGTGTATGATTTCTCGGTATCTGAGGACGAAGTTGTAAAAGTTAATGGACAACAAACTGTAAATCAAACTACAAGATTAGGTCTTCAGATCAAATTTGTAGATGCTGAAACAAGTCAAGTGATTGTAGGATCAGGACTTGGAGAAGCCGTAACAATTAAAACAACATCAATCTTGGGTGATATCTCAGATGATGTTAAATTCAATCAATCAACCGTAGGTATATCTACAAAAAAAGCTTTAGAGACAGCGTCATCAAGAGTTGTAACTAGACTTATATCAAAAGGTGTATTTCCAAAGTGAGAATAAACATTTTAATATCTTTGTTATTTGTCTTATTTAGTTTTTTCAATCTAAACGCACAGACTTATAACTATTCTTACACCGATCCTTGTACAGGAAATGTAAAAAATATCATAGTCCCCATCAATGGTTCAGTCACGGTGGGGTACTATGGTTTTGTCGAGAACTTTACTCAACAACAATTTACCGATGGAACTTTTGAAACTTGGACTAACCAAGTTTTTTCGCAATATCAAGGATCTCCTTGTTCAGAAATAGTAGGACTTGGTGGTCAGATAAACATGGCTCAAGATGTTGCTTTAAATACAATAGGTATTATCAATTCACTATCGTCTTTAATGGACATATCAAATGGGGCAACAGATTTTCTTAGCGGTAGTTTAACCGCAGCATCTAACTCTTCTAATACCAATAATTCAGGTAATAAGAAGAATGGGAATAGTTCCCAAAATAATGGAAGTGGAAATAATAATAACGTTACAACAACAAATACTAATAACTCCACAACCAATAACAATCAAAACCAAAATAATGGAACAAGTAACACTACTGAAGGAAGTCAAACCACTTCTGGAACAAATGAAACAAGTTCAAACAACGGAGGAAATGGAACCGCTAATACAAATGTTGGAACTCAAGGTACAACATCAACAGGAGGCTCTACAACTCAAAGTGGATCAAATGAAAATGGAAATTCACAGGCTGTGTCGCCTATAAACAATCAAAACACTAATACGAATGAAAACAATAGCAATACTACTGTCGGTAGCAATACTGGGGAGTCTAGTGGGAATGGGACTAGTGGGAATGGTGAAGGAAATAATCAAACGAACCAAGAAGTAACGACTAATGGTTCTAACGGTAATGGTAATTCTGGTGTTGGGAATAATAATGAAAACCCACCTAGTGGTGAGGAAACTACAACCCAAACAGAAGAACAAGGTGGTGGACAAACCAACGTTACACAAGGAGCAACAAAAACAGTAAATCAGAATAGGGAAGGTGGAAAACCCACAGTCATCGCGTCAAGTGACTTTGTGGGTTTTAACTTTCAAAACTCTGAAGTTAAAACAGGATTGAAATTAACAGGAGGATATCATAACCTGCGTTGGGATGGTGAAACTGCTCGTGGTGGTTTAGTTGATTACGTGTCAGCACAAAAGGGGCCAAACATGACAGGATATCACGCATGGATCAACAAAAAAAGTGTTGGACTTTTATCGGGAACTTTATCTTTAGGATTTGAAGGTAGGGGATCTGTCTATGGAACTTTAGCGGGTGGACAAATGTTCATGTTCCCAAAGATCCCAAGTCTTAAAGCGGTTTATATGGGAACAGTATCATACGGACAAGTTTATAAAACATCATTTTTAGGAACGGCTTTAATTGCTGGTGGAATGTATGACTTGAAGTTTGGTAAAAGAATAGATGTAAAGTTAATGACTTTATTTGTCTATTCACCATATGTAAGTTACTATAACGATTTAGTATTAAAATCTCCTTATGTGATTCTACCAAGTTTGGGTACAAACATCGCAATTACAAAAAGATTTAAATTTAATATAAATGCAGGAGGTGCGTGGGCAATCAAGGTAAACACTTTAAATTATACAATAACATGTGGAACAAGATTATTAGTTGGACAATAGTATTATTTTGTGTATTCTCACTAAACGCACAAACTTTTACATATTCAGGTTACATAAGAAATGCTGATGGTACTGGAGCCGTTAACGTACCAGTAAAATTATACAAAAGAACGACACCTGTAATGAATGGGTTCACATCTCAAAATAATTACAACGGTCATTCTTATTATAGATCTACAGGATCTATGTTTTGGAATGACGCTAAACAAGCTTGTTTGAATATGGGAGGACACTTAGTTACGGTAACAACCGCGGCAGAAAACTCTTTTATATTTGGTTTATGGCCTTCAGGTTGGATTGGATTAACTGATGAAGTAATAGAAGGTCAATGGAGATGGGTTACAAATGAAACTTATTCATACACATCTTGGAATGGAGGCGAACCAAACAATGCGGGAAATGAAGATTACGTACAATTCGTGGGAGGGGGTAGATGGAATGACTTACCAAACGGAGTTTCACTACCATATGTTTTAGAGTTTGAATACATAGTCACATACACACCATGGGTATTACATCAAACAGTCTACACAAATGCTTCAGGATATTATAGTTTTTCACAACCAACAAACCCATCAGTTGAATGGTATATTCAATACGACGCACCAACACCTGTTACTACATTACAGCTAACGGATATGATCGAGGTTTCAAAGTTAGTTTTAGGGACTACATTAATTAAAAGTATTCACTACCATAGATATGATGTTAACTATGATGGTAGAATAAATGTCGCCGATGAGAATTACATTAATTTAAGAAGATTTGGGTTTTTAAATGGTTGGGTAAATACAACTCCCGCTCGATATTATACAACTGCACAATACACAACATTAACAACAAACACAACAGATATGAGAATAGCAATTCCTGGTGTGTCATCTATAACAATAAACTCACCTGTAAGTGGGGGATCACAAAACTATTACTTGATTGCTTCCGGGTATAAATCAACAGTTAATTATTAATGAAAAATATAATCTTACTACTTGGTATGTTACTACTTGGTAACCTCGCAATGGCTCAACAATGTGTTTATGTTGATTCAGTTTACAACACAGCTAAATTAAAAGAGATGGGAAACAGAGACATTCGTTTTGGTATTAGACAAATTGTTGAAGACGAACTATCTGAAAAGTTCTGTTTATCTGAAGATGGAAAAGATATTGATGTTGAAGTATATTACTTTGGATTACCAAAGACAACGATCAGAATTGTTGGTGTTGAAAAAACAGAATCAGTTACACAGGTTGGTGTAAGACTATATTATGATGGTAAATGTTATGAAGGTATTGGAGAATCTGAAACTGAGATCAGAGCAATAATGATTGAAGTAAAAGAGGGGATGTTACCTTTTGAAAAAATGACTGTATCATCAGCACTTAAGAAGGCTATACACGAAGCTGTTATCAAAATATGAAAATATGGCAACTTTTGATATTATTAATGTTTTGGTCATCATCTTTCTCGCAAATCCGTATTGCGGATGTTGGAGATGGTTGGAAAAATAAAGTAGAACAGGCTTTAGATACCATAAAGAAATACGATATTCATAAGTATTATCTGATTATGGAGAACTGTTCTAATGTTGCATATTGGAACGGAGGGTTTTCAACAACAGAGGGAGATAGTACAATTACCATTTCAACAAGAGAAATGAAAGATGGAAATATCTATAACATTTCTGTAATACTTGTTCACGAATCTTTACATTTATTCTTCAAAAGATCCAACTTCAACTTTAAACCAAATCTTGAAGAAGTGGTATGTTATCAACATGAGTTGGAGTTTTTAGAAAAAATACCTTGTGTTGATGATTGGTTAATAGAAAACGCCAAAAACAAAATCAAATTTTATTCAAAACCATAGTTGATTTCACAACACAAATCATTTATTTTTTAGGTATGAAAAAACTTAAAATAGATCCAAACAAAATTATTAAAGTAAAACCAAGAATGATCAAAGAAGGTTCTGATGTTGCTCCATTATTTACAATTATACTTGGATTTTTACTTGGTATCGTTTTTATGTCTTTAGTGTCCTGTGAAGAACAAAAATCACAAAAAGAAATCCCAACAGAAATTACAAATGTAACTGAATACACTTACCAAGAGTGTGAATACATCAAGGTAGGAATTGGCACTCGTGCTTGGGGAACACATAAAGGAAATTGTAAAAACCCAATCCACAAAAAATGACAGATCAAGAAATACTTAAGTTCGGAGAGATTCAATATCTTAAAGGAAGATTGGATGAATTATATAAAGCGATCCCAACCATAACCAATATGGAAAGAAGACGAAAAATAGATCAACGAATTGAAAAATATATTACTAAATTGAAGAAAGTTGATGAGGTTGCATATAAATTATACGAGGTTCAATTAAACGCAACACACAGAGTTAAAGTTAAAGGAAAATTAGAAACTGAAAATTTACTAAAAGAAATTTTGGCAACTGAAAGTATTACAGATGAAATTCTGATTAAAAAAATCAAAGACAAAATTGAGACTTTATAATGTCAAACAAACCTGATAATGTTTCCGACAACCCTGGTTTACTTCCTTATGGTAGTAATGTTGGGGCACCTGCAATTCAAGTAACAAATATTGAAAATTGGAAAGAACCAAGAGTTTTGAATGTTAACAAACAATTTGAAGATAAGTTCGAACAATTAAAAAAAGAATATCAAAAACTTATTGACGAATATAAATGGAATGACTTGGTCTATAAATCAAAATTTAGTTTTGAACCAGTGATCGGAAAAATTTATCACCTATATTATGCGAATGATGGAAAAATATTTCTATCTTTGATATCACCAAGTGAATGGAACCGAGAACATATCGGTTCGTTCAAATATAACCACGATAATAAATGGATTAAGATATGATACTTACAATACTTTCTGATACACACAACAAACACAATCATGTCAAAGGTGACTTGAAAGGTGGTGATTTGTTATTACATGCTGGTGACATTTCCTCTATGGGTTATGAACACGAGATCGTACAATTTACTTCTTGGTTTAGTAGACTTGATGCGTACAAACACAAAGTATTCATTGCTGGTAACCACGATTGGGGTTTTCAAAATAATGTTGAGAAAGTTAAAGAGATAGTTGATTTTTATCCTACTATGACTTATCTACAAGACCAACTACATACCATTCAAGATGATAATGGGACTGAAGTTAAAATTTGGGGTAGTCCTTGGCAACCTGAGTTCTACAATTGGGCATTTAACTTACCACGAAATGGTGAAGAGTTAAAAGCTGTATGGGATATGATACCTGAAGATATTGATATCTTAATTACTCACGGTCCAGCTTGGGGTATTTTGGATGATGTTGAAGGTAACCGCAATGTTCATTTGGGTTGTGAATTACTTGCGGAGCGAATCAAACAAATCAAACCAAAGATCCATATCTGTGGACACATCCACACTGGCTACGGACACTACTACGACGGACATACACACTACTTCAATGCTGCTATGTTGAATGAGCGATACCTATATTCACATTTACCTTGGCACATTGATTGGAACCCAATAACAAATGAAATTAAATTTTTGTAATGGAGAAAGCACATTTTATTGAGAACAGAGTTTTCAGAGACATACGAGGAACATTTAGCCCATTAGATCTTACTAAGTTAGATAAGAATTGGTTACAGAGTAATATTAGCGTAAACCCCCGTAAATACACACTTCGGGGGTTACATTTCCAAAAGAATGAATATGCTCAAGCCAAACTAATTAAGGTCATTTCAGGAAAAATATTGGACTTCGTTATTGATATGAGAACTGTGTCTGAAGATTACAATAAAGTATTTTTCTTTGAAATGGATGAAGGTGATGAGGTGTATGTCCCAAGATACTTTGCTCACGGATTTATAACAACCGAGGAAGACTCGGTAGTTCAATATTTGGTTGATAATGATTATAGTCCTGATAACGAAGGAGTTAAAGTTTGGACTGATTATCCTGAGATTGAAAGAAAAATAAAAGAGTTAGATCCATTCTTTGGAAAAGAACTTGTAATCATACATGATAAAGATTTAATTGAAAAATAAAAACTTGATGATATTTATAATAAAAAATATATTATGGATAAGTTTGATTTAAGTGAAAAATTGAAAGAAGAACTAAAGAAAAGAAATCTTTGGGAACAAGAGGACGATGAAGATGATCAAGAAGAAAATGATGATCAAGATAATGACTCTTCGTCAAGTAATAATGAGGACTTCTGTGAAATGGTTTGTCAATTATTACACTCACAAACTCAAGTTCATATATTCCATTTAGGTACTAAATCATATTCTGAACACAAAGCTTTACAAGGTTATTATGAAGGAATTGATGCACTTGTTGATGGTATCATCGAATCTTATCAAGGTAAATACGGTCTTTTAACAAACTACAAATCATACAAGAATCAGTCTTATAAAAACAAAAACCAAGTATTGAAATACTTTACAGGTTTGTTGAATATGATTGAAGAAAAAAGAGATTGTTGTGATGATTCTTACATCCAAAATCAAATTGATACAGTACAGGAGTTGGCTTACTCAACTATGTATAAGTTGAAATTCTTACAGTAATAATTTACCACCAAAGAATACAAAGTTATTATCATTTAGTTCATCTATTTGATTATCTACATTCCAATCATATTTGATGTCTTCCATGCTGTAAGTTTCTCTAAAGTTCCTCTCTCTTAAGGAAGGTTGTTTGAGTACGACTGAATTATAATAACGCCCCTCAAAAGGAATGTCATCATCCATATCACCAAGTTTATTTATGGTATATACTTTATCGTAGAATTCATCATAACCCATTACATCTGTTTCTACATTTCCACGACCATCGCAATTATTACAATCAAATTCTCCGTCGCCATCACAACTGTAACACATCTCATCACCTCTACCATCACATTCATTACAAATTTCATTACCACTTCCATCACATTCACCACAAGCATCGCCTTCATCATCCTCACCTGTACCATCACAAGCAGAACAATCTTCTTTACCATCACCATCACATGACCTACAGATTACATTACCTTCACCATCACAATTATCACAAGCTTCTTTACCACTCCCATCACATGACGAACAATCCTCCTCTAAATAACCGCTTTGTTCATATACAAAGAACTGATAACCTTTAAGATTTTCTAAAACATACTTTACTGATTTTGCAGCATCACCTGTTATGTGATAGTAATAGATTGAAAAAAATAAGTACATTTCTTCAGATCCATTTAATTTGGAAAGATACAGACTTAAAAAATCATCTCCGTTGATTTCGTATTTAATATCTGAAACAGTATTAAAAATTTTAGGATTAGAAGAATCTTCTAAAGACTTATGTATTTGTTTTGTAAATTTTACGAGTAAAGGAATTTTATTTGGATCCATTATGAATTTCTTTTTTCAAATAAATAGTTTATTTTTAGTAATGATACAGAAAAAAAATTTCAATTAAACAATAGTATGGCACATCCAATATTACATGCAAAGAGTTCAGCCAAAAAGTTTGGTGGAAAATGGGAAGATTACATTCACATTCATAACTGGTTAGATGAGACCAAAGGATGGTATGGGCATTCTTTACATAGAGCATTTAGACATCATTCAGAAGGTATATTTGAACTTCAAGAGAAGTTTGGTCCTGAGTTTAAAAACAGTGATGGAAAAACAGTATACACTAGATATATTGGTGAACAACATGTTAAGGAAGATTGTGATGGTCATATTCCTTCTGCGTCTGAATGGATGAAGATATTGATGTCTGGTGAAAGACCAACATGGGCAACTCGAACAAAAAAGTTAGAGTTTGAAGATTAAAAGTATTTATTAGAAAATATCATATGGAACTTACAGAAAAACAAATACAAGATTTAAAAAAGTATTCAAAGTTATTGAATTCATTAAACATGGAGGATGGTGTGACTTGGTATTACCAATGCTATGACGGTGAATTTGAAAGTTTGTATGGTCCTGTACATGGCGGTAGAAATGTTAGTGATGAATTATCATTTTTACCTGGATCAATTGAAGAGATTTTTGAAACTATCAGAGATAATTTTGACACAGGTAATTTTTATAATGATTACTATGATAATGAAAACGGTTCTTTAACTTTCACTATAAATGTTGAAAGAAATGAAATGGATGTGATGTATGATTACTACACAGTTAATACCGAAGAAAGTCATATTGAAAAAGATTTTTCTTTTTTTTCTGACATGACACCAGGGTGGAGAGGAGATGATAGAGAAGCAAAAAAACTATCAGATCCTGCAATTGTTGAACAATTAAAATCTGTTTATGGTGAATCTTGTAGTTGTACTTATGATGGTAGCGGTGATAGTGGATGGATTAATGATGAGGTTAGATGCTCAAAAGGTAGATTAAAATTGAACGAACAACTAGAGCGTATTTGTTATGACTTACTTGACTTATATTACGGAGGATGGGAAATAAATGAAGGATCCAACGGATCTATTGATTTAAATTTTGAAGATCAAACAGTAGAATTGAGTCACAATCAGAATGTAGAAGAAAACGTTGATGAACATTATATGACTTTAGAATTTTAATAATGGATAAATTAATTAGAGAAGATATTGAAAGAATAAAAAGTCTGATGCTTGAGTCGGAAGGTAAGAATGAGTACAATTTTTGTGATAGGTTTTCAGGTAACAAACAAAAAATGTATGTGTGTAGTAAAATTGGTTCATTAAAAGGACTTCTTTCAAAAAGTAACGGTCTTGATTTAAGAAATGTTATTGATAAAAAAATTAAAGATTTAGAAACAGAAATTCCTCAAGTTTTACAAGATAAATTTATTGATTGTGCGATTTTTTTGGAATCACTTGGAAAAATAACTGAGGAAGAAAAAAATAATTTTATAGAAAATAAAGTAAAAAATAACAAATTGGTTTACTTAAATGGTGAATGGCAACCAATAAATAAGTTGAACACAAATTATTTTGATTTGGCAGAATTATTAACTGAACTGATCTATAAAAATAAAAACAATATTACATTCCAAGCAATTATCAAAGATCCTAAAACCACTTTAATGAGGATGAAATCAGAGTTAGAGAAAATGATTGAAGATTATTTTGACGATCCTATGATGTTATTTGATTACACCAAAAACATCCAACGAACAACTCAACAGGGTGAAAGTGCCGAAAGAAGAGTTAAAGAATATTTACAAGACAAAGGATTCAAAGTTGAATATGAAGGTGGAAATGGTGATTTAATTGACATGGTATTTGGAACCGATCTTATTATGTCTCATCCTGATTTTGGAGTTAAAACAATCCAAGTTAAGGCGAATGAAAAGGCTTATGATCAAGATTACAAATATGTTGATTGGGTGATAATTGCAAACCCTTTCACTATTTATGATAATAAAACAAAAGAGAAAGTTCAATTATGATGACAACAGGTCAAATATGGATTACGAGAAGATTGGATGATATAATCGGAACTGTTGAAGAAGCTGCTGGTGATATTGACACTGCTGATTACCCAAATTTCCAATCTTGGATGATGGATGTATTTGATAGTGCGTTGAATAGATTACATGACGAAAGTTATCAATCAGAAAGTAATTTTTTAGACAAATATAGTGGTATTTTATCTGCTATGGAAGACATGTTTAAAGATCAATTGGAGGATTTTTATTTATCAGAAAAAGATAATGATGTAATAAATGAAAGTTCAGAAATACCTATTAGATTACTCAGACGAGGAGTAGAATTAGAAAAGATTGGTGATATAGTAGAATACCAAACAGAGATCAACGATCCTTGTGATTTTGAGGATGAGGAAGACTATTCTGACTTTTGTATTTTACAGGGAATTCATTTTTATTACTGTGATGAAGGATATTGTGATGAAGATGAAGATACTGAAGATTATGAAGGACCATCACCAGCAATGGTAGAAGTAAGAGATGAGGTTGAACAATATATATATGATAAATACTATGACTATTTAGTTGGTCTTTATAATGACTCAAATTGTTAATAATGAAAATACTAATATCAGAAAAACAAGCCGATAGAATATTCAACGACAAAATTGAATGTGAAAAGTGTGAACACTCGTGGAAAAAAGAAAAAAATGGTCCACAACCTTTTCTTTGCCACGATTGTGGGTGGGACCAAAAGAAACAAAAGTACGATAAAGAAAACCTATTCAAGTTTTGGAAAAATAAATTATCCAAAGAACCAATTGACGAAAAATGGTCTGAAAAGTATAAAAGGTCAATAAATTGTAATAATCCAAAAGGGTTTAGCCAGAAGGCTCATTGTCAGGGTAGGAAAAAAAGAGATTGATTTATGAATATTGCCGTCTGTGTACATTTATATCATACCGATATGTGGGATGAGATTGAAAATTATTTAAATAATTTAGTTTTACCATATAAATTATATGTTAATTTACCTTACGAAACCGATGGAAACAGACTTTTAGATTTTCAATGGGATACTTATGTGAATTACTATCAAGACCTGAAAAAGGCAGGTAAAAACAATCACGAAATGGCTTATAGTCATTTTATTAAATATGGATTTAAAGAGCAAAGATTTTATAGAAAAGATCATTTAGACGTTTACGAAAAAATAAAAAATTTTAAAGAAGATAGTGAAATTTTTTTATCACCAAACCGAGGAGTTGATTGCGGTGGATTTTTATATACCTATAAAAAAATTGAGGGTGATACTGATTTAATACTCAAAATACATACAAAAAAAGGTTTAGGGTCTGAAACAGTCCCATCATTAGAATTAGAAAAAAAAGGTAGTAATTTTGCAATCAATCACGGTAGGGATTGGTTTCATGGGTTAATGGGCGGGGTTTTATCTAATAGCACTCAGGTGAATAATATTATTAACAACTTCAAACAAGATAAGACTACTGGAATGGTAGGTTTCAGAAGACACAACAATTTTGGATTAAACTATGATGAAACATTAAAAATATTATCCAAACTTAATCTAAAAAAAATACACGAAAATTCTGATTTTGTTGGCGGAACTATTTTTTGGGTAAGAAATGAAATTTTAAAAAAATATTTATCTAATGATGTTATTGATGAGATACTGGAGTCGATGCCATACGGGTATGTTAGAGAACCATCTGTGAATCACGCTATGGAAAGAGTTTTTGGTATATTAGTTTATTTTGAAAATAAAAATATTAAAATTATTAAATGAAACACGTTATAGTAACAAGGTGTAAATTTGGTAAAGACGAAGATTTTCAAAAATATTTTGAGGTAATGAAAAAAACTTATATACCCTCAATTAATTCGCAAACAAATAAAAATTTTTCAATTGCATTAATTGTTAACCCAAGACATTACGATTTAATTAGAAATGAAATTAATACGGATATTGAAATAATCCCATTATCTGACATTAAAGGGGATTATAAAGAATACGTTTTGAATAACACAATAACTATCCAAACGAGACACGATTGTGATGATGTTATGGTACCAAACTATATCGAACACATTCATAACCTTTATAATCAAAATAAAAACAACTTTGATGATTTTATTTTGAATTTTCACCCAACTAAATTAGTTGTCGACACAGGTAAAGAATATACTCATGGTAGAGATTATAGTAAGGTATGTTCAATGTTTAGTACTTTAATACAAAAGAATGTTAAACATGGAATTATGGATTGTGTTCACGATCATTTAAGAGGATTCACAAAAAATATTATATATATCCCAAGAGGATATGTCAAATTAGGAATTCACGGTAACAATACCTTATCTAAATTAACCCCTAATGATATACCACTAAATTAATATGAAATTCACCTACGCATATATAACATACAAGAAGGATGTTTTTGATCAATATTTAGGACCTTGTTTAAATAAAATTAAAGACAGGGTTGATATAATAACAAAATCAAATATTAAACCATCAAAATTTCATAATGAAGTTATTAAAGAATCCAAAAACAGATACATAATATTCTCCCACGAAGATGTTACATTCTCAGATGAGATGATAGATCAAATTCAAAAAACAGTAGATCAACTTCCTAATTTTGGTGTGTTGTGTGTTGTGGGAAAAAACGGTGATAATAAAAATATTGGAGCATTGGCCTCTAATATATATGATTTAAAATTTTGTGATCCTTGCTTTTTTGTTATTGATAAAGAAAACGAATTAAGATTTGATGAAGTCACATTTGATGAATTTCATTTTGGCGTTGAAGATTATTGCATTGGAAGTCAGGAACTACATAATAGAGGAACTTATAGTCTATTGGTTAATTGGGGAAAAGAAGATGGTCCTTTTTATTTTAAACACCACAGTTATACCTGTAAAACAGTTAGATATCAGTGGGGTAATTATGCTGAGTACAAAAAAAGATTAAAACAAAAATGGGGCCACTTGACAAATATTAAAAATTTTTAATAATGATAAGTATCATAATCACGGCGCATAACAACGATTTTTTTTTATATGAAACATTAGATTCTATAAATAAAAGTAACGTAGAATTCGATTATGAAATTTTATTGGGAGTTGATAACTGTCAAATTACAATGGACTCAATTAAAAATAACCTCAATAAAATATCTAAAAATGTAAAGATTTTTTTATTTCCTAAAGTTGGAACGTATGTCATTAGAAATAGTTTGGCAAAAATTTCCAAATTTAACGATCTTTTATTTGTTGATTCTGACGATATATTAACAGATGACACTTTGGCGTTTGTTTGTGAAAATTTAAAAAAGTATGATGTTGCCAAATATAAATTCGCAATGTTTGGTGGTAATTTTAATATCGACAATATTAAAACATATAAAAAATACGATACAAGTCCTGCTGGATCATTTGGTATTAAAAAAAATGTTTTTTTAGAAATGGGTGGATTCGAGCCTTGGTCTTGCGCTGCGGACGGAGAGTTTCAATGGAGAGTTGAAATGACCAAAAAAAAGGTAATAACTAAAAATAACGTTGGTTTATACTATAGAAGACACGACTCAAATCTTACTATTGATAGTAAAACAGGTATGAAATCACCTATAAGATTATATTATCATTCACTTAAAAAAGAAAAAATTAAAAATAACAAATATGATAATATAGAAAAAATAAATGTTTCTGAATATTTGGAAATAAATCAAAATAATATAAAAAATTACAAAATTATTTTTGAAAATTTAAAGTTACCTAATTTATATAACTTCCAAGAAATGATTGAAAACGGAAAACTAAAAAGAAGTGAAGCTTTAAATTTGGTTTTAAATCCTCATGTGGTGGAGGAACCACCAAAGAATGAATACAAAGATCTATCAGTTAAAAGTACTATTGAACAAAAAAAATCCCAAATAGATTATGATAGAGTTAATTATGTCTTTCAAAATAGTAACAACAAACTTACCTCAATGAGAGTTAACAAACCAACAATACCACAACAGACTAGAAACAACACAAGTTTTTTAAATAAATTAAATAAAAAAAGATAATGTCATTATCTGTTATAGTCCCAACATTCAATAATGTTAAATTCTTAGATGAGTTATTTGATTCATTTGAGAAAAATAAAGTAAATTTTCCTCATGAATATTTAATTGGTGTTGATAATTGTGAAAAAACAAAACAATATATTGAGGAAAAAGAGTTTCCTAAAAATGTATTTTTTTTCTATTTTGTTGAAAATGTTGGACCTTATAAGATTAAAAATACGTTAGCCGAAGTTGCTAAATATGAAAATTTATTCTTCTTTGATTCTGATGACTATATGACCGAAAGTTGTTTATCTGAGATTAACAAGTTAATAGTTAAATACGAATGTATTAAACCAAAATTTATAAATTTTAATGATACCAAAGATGGTAGAGTTTATATTAATGATAGTGGTTTACATGGTGAGGGTGTCTTTGCAATCCGTAAAAGCGTTTTTTTGGCCATGAATGGTTTTGAAGGTTGGAGATGTGCAGCAGACTCTGATTTTATGGGTAGATTGTACAAACTGAGAAGAAAAATTAACCTAACAAACCTCATTTTATTTCATAGAAGATTACATGAAAATAGTCTTACTATGTCCAAAGAAACTGGATATGATTCCGAAATAAGAGGAAAATACTTCTCAATATCTAAGAACAAAACTGATCATGGACCTTTACCAAAATTAGAAAAGGCTGATTATCAAATGTTAGATAATGAAACTAAAATATGGTCAGAACCTATATCAACATTAGAACAGAGAAAAATTGATTTACAAAAAGAACTTAAAGAAAAAAAACACAAACTTCTTGAATCAATTTTTAGTGATGCACCAAAAGAAGTCCTACAAACAGAAATTAAAGTTGTTAATTATGTTCAAGTAAATCAAACAACAAATCGCCAAACTCACTCAAACTTAAACAAAGCATTAAAAAAGGCAAAACTAGAAAATATTAAAAGAAATTCGAGGCGTTAGAATTTTTTTCATTATATTTGTCTTATGGAACACAAATTCAAATCAGGAAACGTAATTAAGGACGATCACATCAAAAGAGTTAAAAAACTTTTAAAGAATAATGGAGTGTCTTTTGAAATTAATATTTGGAGAGATAACGCCGAATTCCAGATCACTAACATTAGAAAATACAAAAACGGATGGTCTTTTGGTGATAAAAATAAATATTGCTATGAGGTGGATATCAAAATGATTGGTAACGCACCTTTTCCTCGTTACTATATAAACTCCAATAAAAGACGATTAAACTCTCGAGTTAGAGCTTGGTCTAACGAAAAAGTGTTATTAGAAGAATTACAATTCTTTGGGATGGATAACATTTGTATCTCAAAGATTCAATATGTTTAGAGTTCTTTTATATTTATTAATATGAAAGTATCGATTACAGAAGATCAACTCAAAGTTGTACAATCAAAAGTGATTTATGAACAAATCCTTGACGACCTTGTTTTCAAACTATCTTTAATCACAGAAGATGGTAAGACTAAACCTGATATGGAATGGGATTTTGAACCTATCAAAAAAGAAATTGATTTATCCAAGTTATGGGTTAAAACTAAAGAAGATGCTATAAAATATATTGAAAAAGTTAAAGATAAAATTGAAAATCTTCCTTCTGACTTAAAAAAAAGAATTGTAAAATATATTGCCTATTCCTTATTAGGTTTATTAAGTTTAAAACAAATTGAAAAATATTTAGAACCTCCATTACAAAGTGCGGTAGAAACTGAAAAAGAATTCATCAAAAAGGTAATACCACCAAGAATAAGAAAATCATCAGAAGGTTTAATTAATCATTTAAAGTACGAAGAAGGGTCTATTAGACATAAAGGACAACCAAATTTAGTTGCTTATGATCTTGGTGATGGCGCTTATACCATTGGTTATGGACATGCTATATTTCCTGATGAACAAGAGGGATTTGATTTTTTACCAAGATACTCAAAGATAGTTCCAGGTAGAACAACAATTACAAAAGAAGATGCCGAAACATTATTGAAAGATGATATGAGAGAAGCTGAAAGCATCGTTAATCGAATTTTGGATCAATGGGAAGAAAAAGGAATTAAACCACCAATTACACAAGGAATGTATGATGCAATGGTCTCTATGTCATTCAATATGGGAAGAGGTATAAGAACTTCAGATTTTATCCAAGCGGTTAAACGAGGTGATTTTGATTTGGCAAGAAAATTAATTTCAACAACAAGTGAAAACTTGTTTGATGACTTTCCTGGTCTTGAATCAAGAAGGAAAAAAGAATCGGAAATGTTTATATGATGGACAGAGAAAAAATATTAAAACTATTCAAAAGGTTTGCTGGTGATGCAATTGATCTTTACGGATTGAAATGTATTCCTGTTGGACTTGGGGAAGAAATAATATCAAAAAGACATAATAAACCTTATTATCCGATTGAATTTAAAATTAAAAATCCAAATGATGTTTCTTATTTCTATTCAATAGTAGATGAGGAACTTTTAGATATAGTAATGGAGTTTGAAGAATATGTTGGCCTTAAATTAACTACTAAAGTATTATGGGGTGAACAACCAACATTTTATCTTAACGACAAAACAAAAAACAAAATTCAAAAAGTTTTCGACTCTGTAAGAGAAATTAAATTCACCACAGGAACCCCATTTGTTGGGTATAGAAGATATGTAATCAATATAGAATCTGTTGGTTTAAAAAGCAAACATTTTGATGATGATGTGTATTATATTCAAAACACCGTTGTCCCATTATCAGCAACAAAAAATGGTGAAAATATTGATGTTAATGATGCGATAAATGAATATATCGATGAGTTCTTACCACATGTTGAAACATATTATGAAAGTGAAGAATATTATCGAGGTGTTGATCAAGTAATCAGTCAACACCCATTACTTAACGCTGATTATGTTGCAACTTATTACGACACCAAGTTTATCCGATAAGGGACTTACTTCTTTTCTTACGGTGAAAAGTAATAACAAATCGGTGAACTTCATTTTGAATCTCGGCTAACAAAAACCCAAACTCACTTCTTGGAATATCAAAACTTAAGCCATCAATCTTGTGGATTGTAGATGATCTGTGTTTTTCGTCTTTTGAAATGGAGATCAAGTCAACTCGATTCAATAAACCAAGATCCTCAAATACTTTTTTGGCGACACCCAACTGACCTTTACCACCATCAATAATAACAAGTGAGGGTAACTCTTGTTTCTCATTTAAAAGTCTCTTGAATCGACGATTTAATACCTCATCGAAAGAAGCATAGTCATCAGGACCCTCAACAGTTTTGATGTTGAACTTACGATAGTTAGACTTATCAGTTTTACCATTCTTGTAACGAACAAGAGCGGACACCTGACAATCACCAGCGGTATGAGAGTTATCAAATGCCTCAATAAGAGTTGGAACATTCAATAAACCAAATTGTTCTTTGAAAGATCTTGCAATATCGCTATACTTTCGAATACGAAATGACTCAAGTCTTTTCTCCAATAAATCAACAACATCCATTTTGTTTTTGAAGTTTTGAGCAAGCTCAAACTCCATTTGATCAGAGTGATACTTCATGTACTTCTTCAAACGATTTCGAACTTTGTCGAACTGAAATGAAAATACATCTTTCATCTCACTTACAATCTTCAAGTAAGAAAACTTTTGAATAGAAGAAACACAAGGAGCATTACAACGACCAAGATGAAACTCCAAACAATTCTTGAACTTTTCGTTTTGGATATTCTCTTCAGTCAAGTTGTAAGAACAAGATCTAAGATTGAAAATGTCATGGACCATCTCATAGATCTCATAACAAGAGTTGGAACTTGTAGACTCCAAAAGAACTTCACCAGTAAAGTTAGAAGGATTACAAACCAAAAGTCTTGGGAACTCATCTTCACTCAAAGTAATAAACCAACGACGAGAACGATCATCTTTTGCTTTGATGTTGTATTTTGGTTTGTGTGATTTGATAAGTTCATCCTCCAGTAACAAAGCCTGACTTTCATCATTTGTAGTCATGAACTCAACATCAGTGATCTCATTCACCAAAGACAAAGTCTTCTGATCTTTGTGATTTTTCTGAAAGTAAGACTTCACTCGTTTTGGTAGATACTTTGACTTACCAACATAGATGATCTGACCCTTCTTGTTTTTGAAAAGGTAACAGCCGCTAGATTGGGGGATATTTGAAAGTTTCTCTGTAATCACAATACAAATATAGTGATTTTTTTCGTTAAGGCAAAGTTAAGTTTTACTTTGAAACTGTTTATAGGTAAATTTAAAACTATATATTGGTAAAAAAATATGAAATTAAATGAACTAGTAACAATAGTAATTCCTTGTAAAAATGAGAAGAGAATTATTGAAAAGACGTTGGATCTTTTAAATTATCAATCAGACATTTTGAATGTAAAAGTTGTTGTTTGTGATTCATCTAATGATGGTATTACAAAACCATATCTTTTGGATAGATTGGAATATGATTCAGGAAGAGACAGATTTGATCTACACATAATGGAGGGAGGACTTCCCGCAAGAGCAAGAAACAACGGATTCAAACTTGTGACAACACCCTATGTTTTATTTATGGATGCAGATGTGTTTCTATTGGATCCTAAAATAATTAAAAGAGCGTTTCTTCGAATACATAAAAACCATTTAGATTTAGTGACCGCTAAGTTCAGAAGTGATAACGGTAAATACAACTATATTTACCGTTTGTTTGATTTTTTACAGTTAATATCAAAGTGGTCAACACCATTTTGTTTGGGTGGATTTATGATGGTTAGAACAGAAACATTTAAAACACTAAAAGGTTTTGATGAGGAGATTAAAGTTGCAGAGGACTATCACTTTTCAAAACAGGTCAAACCAAAGAAATTTGGTAGAATAAATAACGTAGTTTTTACACCACCAAGAAGATTTGAAAACAAAGGATTAATTTACATGACTAAATTGTTCTTGGGGTCATTCTTTAACCACAAAAACAAAGACTACTTTACTAAAGATCAAAACTATTGGAAATGAAAAAGTGGAAGACAGTAATAATGAGTGATCTTCATTTAGGGGCAAGACAATCACAAACAGATAAGATATTAAAGTTCTTAGAAGAAAATGAAATGGAAACTTTAATATTAAATGGGGACATAATCGATGGGTGGGCAATCAAAAGTAACGGTAAATGGACCAATGAATGTACCAAAATAATAAGAAAGATAATCAAACTATCTGAAGGTAAAACAAAAGTGGTATATATTAGAGGAAATCACGATGACTTCTTAAAAGACTTTATTCCATTTCAATTAAACAATATTGAGATTGTTAGAATGTATAATCACATTGGAGTTGATGGAAGAAATTATTATTGTTTTCATGGTGATGTTTTAGATTTTGTTATTATGAAAGCAAGATGGTTGGCAGTTGTTGGTGGGTGGTCTTATGATTTTGTTATTAAACTAAACACAATCTATAATAAAATTAGAAAGACTTTCAAATTGAAGTACCACTCATTGGCAAATGATATTAAACAATCTGTTAAGGGTGCGATTAACTTTGTTTCTGATTTTGAAACAGGAGCTAAAGGACTTACACAAGAGAAAGGGTATGATGTTGCGGTATGTGGTCATATCCACCAACCAAAACTTGAAGTTGATTATATGAACTCAGGTGACTTTTGTGAGAACTCTACATGCCTTGTCGAAGATAAAAAAGGTAATTGGAAAATATTAGAGATATAATTTTTTCTTAACACACATCAATTCATTTTCAATTTACATGTCGAAATAAAAGAATTATCTTTTGAAAAGAAAATAAACCAATAACAATATAAAAATGAAACAACTTGTAATTGATCCAGCTCATTCTGACTTGGGATTTAAAATCAGACACTTGATGGTGTCAAACGTAAAAGGAACATTAACAAATTATTCAGGTGGTATGTCTTATACTACTGAAGATATGAGTGACGCTCAGATTCGTTTTGAGGCTGAAGTTAACTCAATTTCAACAGGAAATGGAGACAGAGATGCACACCTTAATGGAGAAGACTTCTTCAACACGGATAGATTCCCTAGAATGTATTTCGAATCAACTCACTTGAATCTTACTGACGGTAAAATGAAAGGTGAAATGACTATCAAAGACACAACTAAAACTATTGATTTAACTGTTGAGTATAATGGTAAATCAGTTGATCCATGGGGTAACACAAAACACGGATTTGAGATCTCAGGAACTATTAACCGTTCAGACTTTGATCTTACTTGGAATGCGGCACTTGAAACAGGTGGTGTATTGTTGAGTGATGAGGTTAAACTGAATTTGGATGTTCAGATGATGGAATTGGTTGGTGAATTAGAACCACAAACTGAAACAGCAGAATAAAATAATTCTTATACAACCTTAAATAATATAATCCCCACTCAAAAGGTGGGGATTTTTCTATTACTAAAGTATTTATATGTAATGAAAAATCTTGTTAGATCAATCCTTAATGAAGTTTACCAACAACAAAACAAACCTGACTTAATTAAAGAATGTACAATTGCTGCGGTAAGATTGGATGACACCGTAGTTTTAGCAAAAAACAGAGATAGAGGTTACAAGGCTAGAGTTGAAATTATTCATGAGATTGTGAAAGATGTTGAAATGGTTTATTGGAGAGATATTGATACTGATTGGAGTGAGGGAATGAATGAATTTGGTATTGGTATTGTAAATTCTAGTTTGATGGTTGCCCAAGATGAGAAAGAAGGTAAAGGGGTTGAAAAAGAAAGAAAGATTGATGATAAAACTAAGGATAAGACCGAAAAGAAAAGATTTGCCGCTGATGGAGGTAAAATAAGAAAGGCTTTAACTTATAAAACTTTACCTAAAGTAATTAAATCTATAATTTCTTACAGAGGTGAAGATAAAAAAGATGTGGGACTCAAAGGAGAAACAATAGTCTCAAATAACGAAAATATTTATATAGTTGAGATGACCGCTAAACATTCTCCAATAATTAAAAAATTAAAAACTGACTCTAAAATTGTTGTAAGAACAAACCATGGAATTTATCAAAAGAGTGCTGGGTATACTCATGGTAGAAAAAGAAAATCTTCTGTAACTAGAATGGAATTGGCAAAAAAACACTTAGAGGGTGTTAAAAAAGACATAGATGTGATTGATGCGATGAAAAAGAAATACAAGAAAGATCCATTTTTAAATCCATATAGAACAAAGAACATGTATCATATGCAAACAACAGGTCAAATAATGATGAATCTTGACAAAAAACTTGTTGTTGTTAGAATGGATAATGATATGGGAGAGTTTGTTGGTATCCAAACAAAACTACCAAAAGATTACGAACCAAAAATTAAAATAAGAATAGAGGGTGAAAAAACCCATGATAAAGGCAAAAAATTACCAACGTAGTGAAAAATTTAATTAAAAGAATATTAAAAGAAGAAACAAAATCACTTTTGACAGAAGGTGGTATTCGTGATATCAAGAATCTTGCTAAAAGATATAAAATGGCTAAGATCTACTTTCACCTTGATTTAGATGGTGTTACAACTGCTTTGGCAATGAAACATTATTTAGAAAGAAATGGTATTAAAGTGGTTGAGGCCGAACCAATTCAATACGGAGCAAAAGAATTCGCAGTTAAAAAACCTGAAGGCGAAGGTGAAATTATGCCAGTTCTTGTGGATTTTGCTCATGGTAAACCAATGTTTGTTATTCATACAGATCACCACGATACACAAGCCGGAGTTGAAGGAGATACGTCAACAAGCTTCAAGTCTGCAAGATCAAACGTCGAAACAATCTCACAAACTGTATCTCCATCTGAGATCTTTACTCCTGAAGATGTTGAAACAATTTCAATCGTTGACTCCGCTGATTTTGCAAAACACGACATCAAACCAAGAGACGTTATTAATTACCTATTCCAAATAGATAGAACCAAAGGTTTTAAAGAAAACAAAAGAAAAATGGGTCTTGTTGCTAATAAACTATTATTGGCATTTAAGAATAAACCTGGTTTCTTAAGTGATATTGTATTAAATGCTCAACCATCTTTACTTAGTATCTTGATGAACATCAAAGATCAGATGCAAAAGAAAGGATATGCGACTTTAGATAAGTTAGAACAAAATAAAGAAGCCTACATTGAGTCAAGAAAGAAAGAAGGTGCGGTCCAATACTCTGATGGAGTTATTAGTCAATATGGTTTTGGTTCTACGATGAAACCAGGATCTTATGATCGTTATACACCATTCGAAAATTATCCTGAAGCTGATTTCTTAGTAACAGGAATGCATTTAGGGATGGTTCAAGCATCTTGTAACCCATACAAGAAAGATAGAGCACTTAAAGGTGTTAACTTAGGTGAAGTTAAAGATGAGGTTTTAAATAAAATGTCATCAGAATTAGAAAATATAAAAGTAACTTTTGGTGATCTTAAAAGAGTTGGTGAACAAGAGGCTGAGTTTGGTTCTGTTGGATTCACATTGAAAGACTTCATGGCAATTTATGGTAATGCTCCTTCATATAAACTTGATGGTAGTAAAAACACTTTAGAAATTATTGGAAACATTTCTCAAACCTTATATAGAAAACTAAGTGATAGACAAAGAGATGTGTTAGATAAAATAACAGTCAATGGTTTAGATGTGATTAAAGCAAACTCAGGTGGTCACAAATGTATTACTAATATTTCAGGAATAAATTTCTTATTGAGAGATAGAAAAGCTCGAACCAACACTGAGGTTGAAACCATTTCTGCTGAACTACAACCAATTGCCAGTTATGAAGGAAGTAATGACTTTGTTAAAGATATCAAAAGTAAGTTATTAAGATTTGGTAGTATTTCTGACAAACAAAAAGATGCCGCAATGAGACAAATTAATAAAGAAGGTACTTGGTCTAAAGGTGAAGTTGAGAGACCTAAAAAAACATTTGTTGATTTGGTCAAACAAATACAAGAAGAATTTGTTTCAATTTTAAAAGATAAAATAAAATTGTCAGGCGATGAAAGATCCGAACCTGAATTAGAAATAGAACTTGAAGAGCAATTGAGAAGAATTACCAAAAAACAATTATCTTCAAGAATCTAATTCTAACCCATACTCTTTAGGACCATCTCCAAAGTGTAGATGGAATCTTTATCTTGTTTAGTCTTAACCTGTTTAGACTTCAGATATTCCAAACTTTGTAATACCTCTTCCTTTTTAGATTTAGGATTTTGAGTAGAGTTATTACTCTGAGTTTTTTTAACCACTGAAAATGATTTTTTTTGAGGAACTGATTCATTACCTAAAAATTCTCTAACTATTTCTAAAGACTTGTCAGGGTTCCAAGTGAACATATTTACCAAAATGTAAGCGAATATCTTTTTCATACTACAAAGATAATGAAAATAAATGATATTTATAAAAATATGAAAAATCTGATTAGAAACATTTTGAAAGAAAAGGTGTCAACAAAATCAAAACAATTGATTTACGAGACCGAGAGAGAGTTAGATGAGAGGGGTAGACCAAGATTGTATTCTGATGAGGAAATTTTAAGTCGTGCTTGTCAATATACAAATCAAAGAGATTTTGAAAAAGGAAATGATAAAAATTATTTTTATTTAGCTAAGAATAGAAAATTATTACCCACAATTAGATTACAATGTAATTACGTACCACTTGGAAATGCTTACAGTAGGATGTTATATATGTATATATGGGAAAAAAATGTAAGTGCTGTTTATTTTGGACTCACTTGTGATGAAGAGAGAAGATATGAAGAACATACACGTTTAGAACAACAAATTTTAAATAATGCAGACGTTAAACCAAGTTGTAAAGTCGGATCCAATTCTGCGGTTAAAGAGTTTATTAAAAAAAATGGGATTCATGATAGATATGTAATGATTTCTGATGGTTATATTGATGCAGTTCAAGCGGCACTTGCCGAAAGGTGTTTAATTGACCACTTCAAAAATGATGATGAGTGGAAAGGTAAGATAGAAGTTGTTAACAAAAGTAAGGGTGGTGAATTGGGAGGAAGATGTCCCGCGAATGCAAGACGAATGGCCCAAGATGTAAAATTAATTATGGATAATCAAATAAATACACCTGAGGAATTTCAATTAAATTATCCTGTTGAATATGAATATTGGTCAAGAGACAAAAACAGACAAAGAATAATAAATCAAGGGTTGAAAAAAAGATTTTTTTCAGATGCCCCATATTCGAAAGAAGAAATACTGAATATAGTTTCAAATTACGACAATTTGGATGAATTTAAAAATGAAAACCGAAGAGCCTTTCTTTCTGCGAAGAGAAATAAAATGATAGAAATTCTGTACCCTGAGGATAATGTTTACTTCAACCCAAACACAAATAAAACTTATGAATCATTGATTAGTTTAAATAAAGATTTAAATAAAAATTTCAAAGATTTATATAATGATTTTTTAAGAGGTCAAGGCGAATTGGATTATGGAATTATAACAAAGAAAAAAAACGAAATTAACGAAAATATTTTAAGAAGAATTATAAAAGAAGAAACCGAAGAGATTAACCAAAAGGTCATGAACTTCCTTCTGAGAAGACATGAGATCAATGAGATTAATATTGATGATCAAATTAAATTTAAAGAAGTATACTTCAAGGTAGGAGATGACTATTATGGGATATCAATGTGGGATAGTAAAAAAAGACAAGTAAGACTTATTTTGAATATGTTAGAAGAAAACAATGTTATTGAACCAATTGATAACTTCTCAAACGAAAACGATCCATACAGACAAAAAGTTGTTAGAACAATTAAAAAGTTTTTATCTGAAATAATGTAATGAAAGAGTTGATTAGACACATATTGAAAGAAGAAACTGAGGTTTCAGATCCAAATACAAAAGGAATAGATCTTGCAATTAAGTTTCTTAAAAAATCATATCCTTACATTATTGGGTGGGAAATTAATGATGAGCGTACATATACAATATACCTTAATATTATCTGTGATATTGAAAAACTAAAAGAGTTTTATAATAGTGATTTAAAGAATTATTATTTAAGACACAAAGATGATATATATAAAGATATTTTAGCATATCCACATTCAGTTTTAAAAATAAGTGAAACTATGGATCCAGATGAAAAGTACAAAGAGTATAGTGAAATGAAACAGGAATTAAACGATATATATCAAATGCTTCCTGAACATTTAATTATAAATGATAGACATAACGAACCCAAAGAATTAGATCCTGACAAATTTATATATAGATGAAAAAGTTGATTAAACATATATTAAAAGAAGACGAGGGAAACAATCTTGAACAAAGATTTAGAAACTCAATGCAAAAACTCCAATATATTTTTGAAAGTCAAGTTTCATCTCATATTGACTCTGTCGAAATAAGTGAAATTGAATTTGACCCTAAATATACTGAAATCCAAGCAAAACTTACGGTTAAATCATATTATGAAGACCATGATTTTGGTTCACTTGCTAAACACATTGATAGATTAGAAGATGAAGTTTATAAAATTCAAGGAAAATACACATTCACAGAAAACGGTGGTTTGATTAAAAGAGGTCCCGACCATGATTGGATTATGAGTTGTATACCAATTGGTATGAAATGGCAAGCTGGTGGTGAAGAATCATTTCTGTTAATTTTAGAATTTTGGATAAGACAAGAGGAATACGATGCGTGATGAGAAATTTAATTAAATTGATATTAGAAGATGAGGTTAGTAGAAAATATGCTAAACCTACACCAAAATTAGAACAAGTTGTTTATAGATGGTTAAACAACTATTTTGATGGTGTGCAAATGTATTATAAAAAATCTTATGAATCAACACATAGTTTTGATTTTTGTAAAAACGGAAGAGAAATATTGGATGTTGTTTTATATTTTGGTAATGATGATGACGACAATAAAAAAACTGAAGAAATGAGTTTTAATAGGGGTTTAATGAGAGTCCCAAAAAATGTATTTGATGATTTAACCACAGATCTTCCTATGAGAGTAAGTTATTTAAGATACCTTCTTGAAGAATGGTTCGATGACACTTACTTAGGTGAAATTCAAAAAAAGATGGGTAGAAATGATATTTACATTTCCGAACTTTATATAACTAATTACGACGGTGATATTTGTTTTCCACCGATAACAAAACCTGATGATGTAACTGAGGAGGAAATGATAGAAGATATTCTTAAAGCGGGAAAATATAAAATGAAGGATATATTGTGGTGGGAAGAGAGATCGCCAGGATGGATTGAACAAACTTATTTAGAACAACTTAATGGTGCTGAATACAGAAGATTAAAAGGACAATGAGAGAACTGATTAGACATATCTTAAAAGAAGAGGTTAATAAAAAATACAAAAAACCTACACCAAAGGTAGAACAACTTGTTTATAGTTGGTTAAACAAGTATTTTGATGGGGCTACAATGTATCATGACAAATCGTGGGAAACAAGACATGATTTTGAATGGTGTAATTATGGAAAAGAAATAATGAGTTTTATATTATTTTTTGAAGATAATAATGATGTTTATGACGATAAAAGAAAAACTGAAGAAAGAGATTTTGGTTCAGGTTCAATTTATATCCCAAATGATATATTTAAAGAGTTGATGTCCGATATTCCTGTAAGAGTAAGTTACTTAAAATACCTTTTTGAAGAATGGTTTGACGACACTTATTTAGGCGAAATTCAAAGTAAAATGGGTAGAAATGACATCTATATTTCTGAATTTAATATAAATGATAAAGATGCTCAAACTTGTGTTCCACCAATAACAAAATCTGAAGATGTAAGTCAAGATGATATCATAGAACTTGTTCTTAAAACCACACTGTTTAAAAGAGATGATTTATTAAGACGAGAAGAAGAGGAACCAGGGTTTATAGAGAAAATTTATTTAAATAAACTTCGTGCTGCAGAAATAGACAGATTAAGAGAAGAGTAATGAGAGAACTAATCAGACATATCTTGAAAGAAAATAGACTCCAACAAGAGTTGAAACAAGTTATCAAAGATGGTAATATTTTTGACGCTGCGGACTTGGTTGGTGGAATCCAACCACTCAAAAGAATATTCAAAGACGATCCTGAAATGAGTTCTTTATTTGATAAACTAACAGGGAGGATTATTTTTGATTATTATGTGAATAAAGAACATATAGAATTTCCTTTAGATTATGAAATAATTGGTAGAAAGAGTAATAATCATAAGACTAATCATTGGCCTGAAATAAACGTTCTTTATGATGAAAATAAATTAACACCCGAAGAAAATGATACTT
>Ga0315905_10000018_pt1 | contig 152375 bp, 134 predicted proteins | sample LakEriMetagenome_5_FD_203522 | JGI IMG/M metagenome (GOLD analysis project Ga0315905, IMG submission 203522) | Freshwater fungal communities from buoy surface, Lake Erie, Ohio, United States - Buoy 4 MA121 | ecosystem: Environmental > Aquatic > Freshwater > Lake | place: USA: Lake Erie, Ohio...
TGCATACGCAAAATGAAATCAAAATAAAAACTTACAAAAACAAATATCCCTGTAATCACGTGATTACAGGGATATAAATAATTAATTTAGTCTTCAATAATCTGTATCGTTTATTTAGGACTAGTCAATATTATACAAATTTGGGATCTACTTCCATGACGTGGCCACAAGCATTGCATGTTCGCATTTGTTCGGAACCATAAAATTCTTTGAAACGCGGCAAGAAATCCTTCTCAATATTCTCTAATGGAAAGCGATAAGTATGCAGGTGCTGATTGCATTTTTCGCAAAACCACATGAGTCCATCTTGTAGGTCCGTGCCTTTTCTAACACGTTCAATGACCAAACCGATTGTGTTTTCACCTCTGGCAGGAGAGTGCGGCGTATTGGCAGGTAAAAGAAACATTTCACCTTCTTTGACGATGATGTCTTTTGCTTTTCCTTCGTGTTGAATTCGAACAGTGACGTCGCCTTCAAGTTGATAGAAAAGTTCTTCGCTTTCGTTGTAATGGTAATCCTTGCGCGCATTTGGGCCCGCAACGACCATCACAATAAAATCACCGGCTTCTTTGTACAAATTTTTATTCGAGACAGGTGGTTTGAGTAAATCACGGTTGTCGTCAATCCATTTTTGAAGGTTAAAAGGAGCCAGCATGAACAAAAGTTTAAGCGTTGAGAATGCCTCTAGAAATCACAATTTTTTGTACCTCAGAGGTGCCTTCGTAGATTTGGGTAATTTTGGCATCGCGCATGAGTCGCTCGACGTGGTACTCTTTGACAAAGCCATAGCCGCCGTGAATTTGTACCGCCTCAACGGTTTGTTCCATAGCAACTTTTGATGCATAAAGTTTAGCCATTGCACCAGACTGGTCGTAATTGCGACCTGCGTCTTTATCTTGTGCGGCTTTGTACACGAGTAAACGAGCTGCTTCAATTTCTGTAGCCATGTCGGCTAGTTTAAAGGCAATGGCTTGGTGCTTATAAATTTCTTTACCGAATGCGGCACGCTCTTTTGAATAAGCAAGTGCCAACTCCAAACCACCAGCGGCAATTCCGAGTGCTTGCGCGGCAATTCCAATTCGACCACCCGAAAGCGTTTTCATGGCAAACTTGAAACCAAAACCATCTTCACCGATACGGTTCTCTTTTGGCACTTTCACATCGTTGAACAACAACGTATGGGTGTCGCTCCCACGAATACCCATTTTGTCTTCTTTGGCACCTATTACGAAACCTTCCATGCCGCGTTCTACGATGAGTGCATTGATACCTTTATGGCCAAGTTCTGGATTGGTTTGGGCGATTACTAAATATACTGAAGCAGAAGAACCGTTTGTAATCCAGTTCTTGGTGCCATTCAATAGGTAGTGGTCTCCCATATCAACAGCGGTTGTACGCTGAGAGGTCGCATCGGAACCCGCTTCAGGTTCTGACAAACAAAACGCACCAATTTTTTCGCCTTTTGCAAGTGGCACGAGGTATTTCTGTTTTTGTTCTTCTGAGCCGAAAGTTTCTAGACCCCAGCAAACCAATGAGTTGTTAACCGACATACAAACTGAAGTAGAAGCATCTACTTTGGAAATTTCTTCCATGGCCAATACATACGAAAGGGTATCCATACCGCTCCCGCCGTATTTTGGATCGACCATCATGCCCAAAAATCCTAATTCACCCAATTGCTTGACCTCTTCGGCAGGGAATTTTTGGAGGTTGTCACGTTCAATGACGCCTGGTTTGAGGACGTTTTGTGCGAAATCGCGGGCAGCTTCTTTAACGGCTAGGTGTTCTTCAGTAAGTTCAAAATTCATGTTGACTGATTTATTTTAATTTTGACAAAAATAAACCAATTCAGATATTCTTGAAAACAATTCCGAACAATAATATACAGCTCTTGGGTTTAATGTCGGGAACCTCCTTAGATGGCCTTGATATTGCGCACGTTTGCTTTGATTTTTCAAGGGATAATACTATTGATTTTCAACTACTTAACCATAAAACATTCGCATTAACTCCGTTCCTATTTGAACAGTTATCAAAGTGCAATACATTGAGTGCCCCCGCTATTTTTGAGCTCGACCAACAAATAGCGCGCTTTTATGCGCAGTGTGTGGAGGAATTTCTCACAGAATTTGGCATTGATAAAACCCAAATTTGCGCCATTGCTTCTCATGGCCAAACTATTTTTCATCGACCGGACTTGGGTTACACAACACAAATCGGCTGTGGAACAACACTCAATTACCACACGCAAATTCCAGTGATTGATCAATTTAGACAGTTAGATGTAAGTGCCGGAGGTCAGGGTGCGCCCTTGGTTCCGCTTGGAGATCAACTGCTGTTCTCTTCTTTTGCCGATGGTTTTCTCAATCTGGGGGGCTTTGCCAATATTTCAACCACGATTGATGGCAGCACGCAGGCGTTTGATATTGCGCCAGCCAACTTGCCTATGAATCGCTGGATGAACACAGTTGGTCAATCCTATGATCAAAATGGAGAAATAGCCAGAAATGGTACAGTCAATCAAGCAGTACGCGACCAACTTCTAGAACTGGCTTTTTTTAAACAAAACGGGCCAAAATCCTTGGGTACTGAATGGCTCGATACTTATTACATGCCGCTGTTTGAAGCGCTGCCTTTGGCGCAAAAATTAAGAACCCATCTAGAAGTTCTCAGCACATTGTGTGTCCAAGAATTTAACAGACTTGCGCTCAAGCGCATCTACCTAACTGGTGGCGGCGCGTTCAATACATTTTTTATCGAATTATTACAAAGCGCATTTGAAGGCGACCTTATTTTACCCGATGAAAATATTATCAATTACAAAGAGGCCATTATTTTCGCATTCTTAGGTGCCCGCTTTCTTCGGAATGAACCAACCACAATCTCTTCGGTAACTGGCGCAGCGCAAGCCTTGAGAACTGGTACATTGCACGATTTTCAAGGCTTACTCCGTTAACATCGCCCTGCTTCCATCTAAAAAATGGTAACTTTACCACGCTGAAAAATAATTTATCAATGAAAGAACTACTCTCCAAATTTGAGAACAAAAGACCTGAGCTTGTATTTGAATGGAAAGACCCCTATACCGATGCCGAAGGCTGGGTGGTCATCAATTCGTTAAGAGGTGGTGCCGCTGGTGGCGGAACCCGCATGCGTGTTGGTCTCGATAAGCGAGAGGTTGAATCCTTGGCAAAAACGATGGAAGTGAAATTCACCGTTGCTGGTCCAGCAATTGGCGGTGCTAAATCCGGAATCAATTTTGACCCCAAAGACCCTCGAAAAAAAGAAGTGCTCAAGCGCTGGTTTGCAGCTGTTTCACCTATGCTCAAGAGTTACTATGGAACAGGTGGCGACCTCAATGTCGACGAAATCCATGAAGTCATTCCCATTACTGAAGAAAATGGTGTTTGGCATCCGCAAGAAGGCGTTTTTAATGGGCATTTCAAACCCAACGATAGCCAAAAAATCAACCGAATTGGTCAATTACAACGCGGCGTTTCAAAAATATTAGACAATGCCAATTACAGCCCAGATTTATCTAAAAACTATGTGGTCGCAGACATGATCACCGGCTATGGTGTTGCCGCTTCAATTGCCCATTATTATCAAATTTGGGGAGGTGAGCTCGCTGGTAAACGCGTACTGGTTCAAGGCTGGGGTAATGTAGGGTCTGCAGCGGCTTATTACTTGGCTCAAAAAGGCGCCAAAATTGTCGGCATCATTGACCGAGTAGGTGGTCTCATACGAACCGACGGATTTAGTTTTGAGCAAATTCGCGAACTTTTCATACAGAAAAACGGAAATGAACTCAATGCGCCAGATTTACTTAGCTATGAAACCGTCAATACCGAGTTTTGGAACATACCCGCCGACATCTTTATTCCTTGTGCGGGTAGCCGCATGATCACAGAAGCGCAATTAACCCAACTCATCGCGTCAGGTGTAAGCGTTATTTCCTCTGGCGCAAACGTACCCTTTGCCGATAGCGAGATCTTCTTTGGTCCAATCGCAGAAAAAGCGGACGCTTCTATGGCGCTTATTCCCGACTTTATTGCCAATTGTGGCATGGCCAGGGTATTTGCTTACCTCATGAGCTCCGATCTCGAACAACTCGATGATGCTGCTATTTTTGAAGATGCTAGCCAAACGATTTTCACTGCGCTTGAAAAAACATATCAAAACAATCAACAATCAAGGGGCATTGCTAAAACAGCATTTGAAATTGCGTTAAAACAACTCGTGTAAAAACCTATCGTGGAACTGGCTATTGTCATCATTTTTATCATTGGGTATACTGCCATCAGTATTGAACATACACTGCGTATCGACAAACTGATTCCTGCGTTGCTCATGATGACAATTACCTGGGCGCTCATTTCATTTTGGAGTCCGGATCAACACCTGCTCACCGAACAGCTTTTGCATCATTTTGGCAAGACAACCGAGATCCTCATTTTCTTAATGGGTGCAATGGCTATTGTCGAAATGATCGATTATTTTGATGGCTTTAAGGTTGTTCAGGCATTGATTCGCGTCAAAACGGCGTATCAACTGTTATTGGTTATCTCAGTTCTTGCGTTTGTATTGTCGGCAATTATAGACAACCTAACGACCACTATTGTATTGATTTCTATCCTGCGTAAAATGGTCGCAGACAAAGAACTGCGCATGTGGATGGCCGGATTTGTGGTCATTGCAGCCAATGCCGGAGGTGCTTGGTCACCAATCGGTGACGTAACCACGACCATGCTCTGGATTGCGGGTAAAGTAAGTTCACTGAGGCTCATGGAACACATTTTTTTGCCTTCGGTCGTCAACTTGGCTATTCCGTTGCTGATTGCAATGCGCATTAAAATCTTTCAACAAGTCCTCTCAACAAGTCATACAATAGAAAAATCAAAGGTTTCGAGCCTTATCCTATTCGGTGGCCTAGGTCTGATTATTTTCGTGCCGATTTTCAAAACCATTACCCATCTGCCGCCCTACATGGGCATGATGTTTTCTTTGGCTCTATTCGCGGTATTAGGAGAGCTATTAAGTAAAAGACAGCTGAATTTAAGTTCACTCAATGAACACGGTGGACATGTCGGCCCTACCCTGAAAGCCCTTTCGAAAATTGAAATGCCCTCCATTCTTTTCTTCCTCGGCATTCTGATGACCGTTGCAGGCATGGAGCAACTTGGTATGATTGAAAAAATGGGTGAAAACGTTTTGGCCGCGGGTATTTCAAAAGAATTGTATATTTCAGTTCTAGGCCTAGCCTCAGCTGTCATTGACAACGTGCCACTCGTGGCAGCGAGTATCGGGATGTTCAAAGATGCAATGGATGCAGATGCCTGGCATTTTATCGCCTATACGGCAGGAACCGGTGGTTCTATTCTCATTATTGGCTCCGCTGCCGGCGTGGTGGCAATGGGCATGGAAAATATAGGTTTCGGTTGGTATCTCAAGCGCTTCTCGCTTATTGCTTTGGCCGGTTATATTGGAGGCGTTCTGACCTTTCTTTTGCTCTAAATGGAAACAAACTATGCTTTTTGGGTAGATTGGCTTTTCTCGCGCTTTCCTGCCTATCAAAATTTAGGTGCGCAAGCATACAAACCTGGATTAGAGCGCGTTATTTCCTTGCTCGAAACTTTACATATTGAACACAAGAAAATACCGAGTATCCATATAGCAGGTACAAACGGCAAAGGAAGTACAGCCGCTTATTGTGCAAGTTTACTCCAAGAAAAAGGACTTCGGGTTGGACTTTTTACTTCGCCGCATATTTTTGATTTTTCAGAAAGAATAAGGGTCAACGGTGAACCGATTTCACAAGCGCATGTCATCGGATTTTGCGAACAATACCAGGCCCTCAAGTGCCAGACAGACGCCAGTTTTTTTGAACTCACGTTTGCAATGGCTTTGGATTATTTTTTAAAAAAGCAATGTGATTATATCGTCATAGAAACGGGCCTAGGAGGGCGCTTAGATGCGACAAATATCATCGAACCCAAAGTGAGTATCATCACAAACATTGCATTCGATCACCAAGCATTTTTGGGCGATACACTACAGCTAATCGCCACCGAAAAAGCAGGAATTATAAAGGCAAATACACCTGTTGTCATCGGTGAAAAAAGTGAACTTACCCAACACATTTTTATACAAAAATCAACTGCTGTTTCTGCACCAATCTATTTTGCATCAGACGTTGAACTGGACATGGAAACAATACCTTTAGACGGATATCAAAAGAAAAATTTACAAACCGCTTTGTTGGCCTTAAAAACTATCGATTTTGAGTTCAATGAAAGTCAAATCAAGTCTGCTCTTTTAAATTTAAAGCAGAATACAGGTTTTTTTGGGCGTTTTCAAGTCATTTCAAAAGCGCCAATGATCGTCGTTGATGTATCGCATAATGTTGCCGGAATACATGCGACTCTTCCTCTAATTGAGCAACAACTCAAAGGACAACTTTATATCTTGTACGGTGCGTCACAAGACAAAGACGCTGCTGAGATTTTAGCACTTTTTCCTAAAGACGCCAAAATCGCCGCTTGTGTATTTTCGAATCCCCGGAGTAAATCGATTCAAGATTGGCAAGCATTGGGTATCAAGACCATCTATGCTGATCTGCCCGCCGCTCTTCAAGACATCCAAAAACAATTGAGAACCGAAGACTTACTTTGGATAACCGGTAGTTTTTTCTTGCTATCCGATTTACCCGAACAAAAAAAGATTTTTTAGCGTATCTTTGCACTAATGGAAAAGCAAGTCATCCTCAATGCCACCCAGCTCGAACTGACGCTCAAACGCCTTTCCCATCAACTTATCGAGACCCACGGCGACTTCCAAAACTCCATTCTCATTGGTCTTCAGCCAAGAGGCATTCACGTCACAACACGGCTCAAAAACATGCTCGAATCCATACTCGGACATCCAATTCAGGCCGGCAACCTCGATATTACTTTTCACCGCGACGACTTCCGCCGCAGAGAAACACCGCTACTCCCAAGCATTACCAACATCGATTTTTCGATAGAAAACAAACGCATCATCCTTATTGACGATGTGTTATTTACAGGTCGAACCATCCGTGCAGGTCTCGATGCGCTACTCACGTTTGGCCGACCTTCACAGGTACAACTCTTGACCCTCATCGATAGAAGATTCAGCCGGGACCTCCCCATTCAAGCAGATTACATCGGCAAAACCGTCGATACACTCAGTACCGAAAGAGTAGCTGTTGAATGGCTGGAAATCGAAGGAAAAGATCAAGTATTATTATTCACAAAAGAAGCAAATGAAGCAGCTCAGCGTTGATCACCTCACAGGCATCGTAGACCTCACGCGTCAAGACATCGATCTCATTTTAGAGACTGCCGCTCGCTTCAAAGAAGTGATCAACCGACCCATCAAAAAAGTACCTTCATTGCGCGACATCACGATTGCCAATGTCTTTTTTGAAAACTCGACCCGAACCAGACTTTCTTTTGAACTTGCCCAAAAAAGGCTATCTGCAGACGTCGTAAATTTCAGTGCTGCAAGTTCATCCGTAAAAAAAGGCGAAACACTGGTCGATACGGTAAACAATATCCTGGCCATGAAAGTGGATATGGTGGTCATGCGCCATCCAAATCCAGGTGCGGCCAAATTTCTTTCTCAAAAAATCAAAGCACGCGTTGTCAATGCAGGTGACGGCACCCATGAACACCCCACTCAAGCTTTACTCGATGCATTTTCTATTCAGGAGAAGCTCGGAACTGTAGCGGGTAAAAAAGTAGTCATCGTCGGAGACATCTTGCACTCAAGGGTTGCACTCAGCAATATTTATTGTCTTCAAAAACTCGGTGCCGAAGTAATGGTGTGCGGTCCAAGTACACTTATCCCTAAATACATTGAGCAACTTGGCGTGAAGGTATCACACAACTTAAGAGAAGCACTTGAATGGTGCGATGTCGCAAACATGCTGCGCATTCAGCTCGAACGTCAGGACATCAAATTCTTTCCTTCGCTTCGTGAGTACGCCGCGCTTTTTGGTCTCGATAAAGCCTTACTTGACAGTTTATCCAAAGAAATTATCATCATGCACCCTGGCCCAATTAATCGGGGTGTTGAAATCAGTTCTGATGTTGCAGACTCCAAGCAGAGTATCATCTTGGACCAAGTTGAAAACGGTGTGGCAGTCCGAATGGCTGTAATTTATTTGCTCGCCGCCAAGATCGAAAGATAAAATAGCTATTTTTGAGCAAATCCTTGTTATGAACTTTTCTGTGGATCCTCAGGGTCAAATTGTTGTCGTACATACAAAAGTTGAAAAACTCGATGCCAGCAATGCTCCTGAACTCAAGGCGCATTTCTTACAATTGAACAAAGTGGGCAGCAACTATATTGTTCTCGACATGTCTCAAACCAAATACTGTGACTCTTCTGGTTTATCCGCAGTTCTTATTGCCAATAGACTGTGCAAAGACACCAATGGCAAATTTGCACTTACTGGTCTTCAGCCCAGTGTACTTAAACTCATTGAAATCGCTCAGCTCGACAAAGTACTGACCATTGGTTCTACAACAGAAGCTGCTTTAGACTTACTTGCCAAGTGAGTTTTGACCTTTATATTCTGGGTTCAGGCGCAGCATTACCAACAAGCAAAAGACAAGCTTCTGCGCAGTATGTCAACTGCAATGAACGCCATATCCTCATTGATTGTGGTGAAGGGACGCAACAACAATTGCGTAAATTTGGGCTGAAACTTCAGAAGATTCAAATCATTCTTATTTCGCATTTGCACGGTGATCATTTCTTTGGCCTTCCGGGTTTGCTTTCCACAATGCATTTATTGGGTCGCGATAAAAGATTACATATTTTTGGCCCACCCGGACTTGAAAACTTAATTAGCGCAATGCTTGCAGCCGGAGGGCATCCGCTGCAATTCGATCTTTGTTTCCATGAATTAACACCCGGCCAACCAACGCTTATTTTTGAAGATCGCCTGATTGAAATTTATGCATTTGCCCTCAGACACCGAATTCCAACGCTCGGTTACCGCATCAATGAAAAACCCAAACCGCGCAATCTCGATAAGCAAGCCATTGCTAACTCGGGTCTTTTGATAGAAGATTTACCAAAATTAAAAGCGGGCATTTCAATCGAAAGAGCTGGTGTTTATTACGACTTTGAAGATTATACCCTTCCCCCTCCTTCTCCATACAGCTATGCCTATTGCTCAGATACCAAACCAAGTCCAGTATATCTCGAAGCAATTCGAGATGTAGATTTACTGTACCACGAAGCAACTTTTACCCAACAACACCTCGAGCGGGCAAAGATTACTTATCACTCCACAGCCCAACAAGCGGCAGAACAAGCACTAAAAGCAGCTTGCAAGCACCTATTGTTAGGGCATTTTTCATCGCGCTATGACGATGCTGACCAACATTTAATCGAGGCACGAAAGATACATCCGCACGTAGCTAGCGCTGAAGACGGACTACATTTGACCTTAGGAAAATGGCCATCTTATTTTTGAGCACTTCGGTAAAAAACGAACGCAATCAGTGCAAAAATGGCATTAGGTAACCACACTGACCAAAAAGTTGGGAATCCGACCTTAACAGCTGCAACCGTTAGCATTTTCATTGCAAAAATGTAAATGAAAATAAAAACCAGGCCAATTGCAATATTGAGTCCCTGACCCCCTCTTTTCTTTTGTGAAGCAACGGATACGCCAATAATGGTAAGGATATAGGTTGCAAAAGGAAAAGCAGTGCGTTGATGCAATTCAATTTCAAAGTCGGGCACCAATTTGGATCCTTTCAATTTTTCTCTTTGGATCGCGGCAGTTAGCTCCGTAAAAGTGAGTGCCTGTGCTGCGTTATCGCGTTGGGCCATCTCTTCAATTCGATATTTAAACGTGGTGTCTTTGTGTTGCCCATGAATCAACTTCGCTTTGGGAAAGGCATAATCTTTCTCGTAATAATCAGTAAGTTCCCATTGGTCTGTACCTGGTTTATTTTTGGCAAAACGCGCCCTCAAAAAATAGAGCGGTTGATTGTCTTTGCTCCATTTTTGAATGGTGAGGTCATTGATGCGCTGCTCTTGGGCAGCATAATTGGAGAAATAAACCAATTCATTTCCCGGATATTCTGCTTGGTAATTATTGACGGTAAGGACATCGCGGTAATAACGCTCCTCAAAGGCCAATCTTATTTTATTGGTGCGCGGAATAATCAAGTGATTCAGTAATAAGGATAAAATCGTGATGATTGTAGCCCCAATAAAGTAGGGTCTTAGAAATCTAGCAACTGGCCTTCCTGAAAACCAAATGGGAATAATTTCGGTATTTTGAGCCATTTTTCCGGTAAACCAAATAACCGATAAAAAAATGATCATCGATGAGAAGGTATTCCCGTAATGAAGAATGAATGTAATGTAATATTTAAAAAAAATCTCTTGAAGTGGTGCTTTGTTCGAGATGAATTCACTTAGTTTTTCTGAAATATCAAAAACCACCGAAAACAGCATAATCAGGCCCAGCATGAAAAAAAACGTACTGAGGAATTTTTTAATGATGTAACGGTCTATGAGTTTGAGCATTTTTAAAGCCGCTGTCCGAGTTTAGATACCACTTGGTTTTTCCAAGCCACGAACTCACCTGAAGCGATTTTTTCTCTCGCGACACGCATGAGTTCCAAATAAAATGCCAGATTGTGAATAGTGGCGATTTGTATACCGAGGTATTCACCTGTTTTAATCAAGTGGCGCAAGTAAGCCTTAGTGTAGACTTGATCAACCCATACGTTGCTACTCGGATCGAGTGGAGAAAAGTCTTTTGCCCATTTTTCATTTTTAATGTTAATGGTTCCTTCCCAGGTATAAAGTAAACCATGACGCGCATTGCGGCTTGGCATGACGCAATCAAACATATCGACACCGAGCGCAATAGCCTCCAACAAATTAATGGGCGTCCCAACACCCATCAGGTAACGCGGTTTTTCGGTAGGTAAAATACCACAAACGAGCGCAGTCATTTCGTATAGATCGTCGTCGGGTTCACCAACCGAAAGACCTCCGATTGCGTTTCCGACTGCATCAAACTCGGCAATTGCATGAGCCGACGCCTCGCGCAAATCTTTGTAAGTACTTCCCTGTACAATTGGAAAAAGCGCTTGTTGATAACCGTATTTTGGTTCTGTTTGCTCCATGGCTGTGAAACAACGACCCAACCAACGATGCGTTAAGTGCATAGAACGCTTGGCGTAAGCGTAGTCACAAGGATAAGGTGTACATTCGTCAAAGGCCATTATAATATCAGCGCCAATGCTGCGCTGAATTTCAATGGCGCGCTCTGGGGTAAAAAAATGATAACTCCCGTCAATATGCGATTGAAATTTAACGCCTTCTTCTTGGATTTTTCTAGAGCCTGAAAGCGAATAGACTTGGTAACCACCACTATCTGTAAGTATTGGACGTTCCCAACCAATAAATTGATGCAAACCACCCGCAGCCTCGAGGACATCAGTTCCTGGCCTCAAAAATAAATGGTAAGTATTGCCCAATATTATTTGTGCATTGATGTCATCGCGAAGCTCTTGTTGATGCACTCCTTTTACAGAACCAACGGTTCCTACTGGCATAAAAATGGGCGTCTCTATGGTTCCGTGATCGGTATGAAGCCTTCCAAGGCGGGCTTTTGATTGCGGATCAGACTGAATGAGTTCAAAGTGCATAAAAATGTTGAAAAATACCTCGAACAAAGATACGGGTATTTAAATTCACTAGACATCTTTGTAGTCTAAGATGATATATCTACCAAACATTCAAAACGACTACTGGGCTATTTTATTTTTTAGCGGCTGCTTTTTTGCGCTTATTCAATTGACCTACGTCTTCTATTTCTACGCAAGACTCGCCTACCGACGACAAAATAATGCAACCCAAACAAGCCATTTTCCGCCGGTATCTGTCATTATAGCAGCCCGAAATGAATCAGACAACCTTTACGAACACCTACCAACTATTCTGAGCCAAGATTACCCTCAATACGAAGTAATCGTTGTCAACAATCAAAGTATCGACGATAGCAACTGGATACTCACAGCTTTTGCCCAACAATTTCCGCAATTGAAAGTGGTTGAAATTTCCAAAAGCCCACACTTAAAACCCGGTAAAAAATTACCCATAACACTCGGTATCAAAGCAGCAGCTTACGAACATTTTTTATTGACTGATGCCGACTGCTTACCCCAAAGCAACCAATGGATCAAACAAATGATTTCTGCCATTCAGGTCAATCAACAATTTGTTATCGGATACAGCCCATTTACAAGAACCAAAGGTTTTTTGAATAAATTGGTTCGTTTCGACAACACTTGGCAAAGTGCAAGTTCATTTGCATTTGCCCTTGGTGACCTCGCCTTCAAGGCTAATGGTAGAAATCTGGCCTATACAAAAAACCTTTTTCAAAAAGTGAATGGCTTTAAGTCGCACTATGCAATTAGCCCAGGAGACGACGACCTACTTCTTCAGGACGCCCTTCGCCATACCAAAATTGCAGTTGTCCAAGATCCTGCAACTTTTGTGCGCTCAGCCGCACCCACCACCTGGAGAGAATGGTTCAGCCAAAAAGCAAAATACCATATCAGCTCTGCGCGCTACCCCTTTATTAAAAAACTAGTGTTAGGAATATATCCACTCAGCCTGATTTTCTATTGGATATCTTTTGTTGTTTTGTCGTTTAATATGAATTACTTGCCGCTTTCGGTCAGTATTTTCATTAGCGTACTTATTTTTAAATGGTGGCTCCAAGGCCTCTGTTTTAAAAGACTCGGAGAGCAAAAGTTACTGCTCTTTTTCCCGCTTTGGGATCTTTTTTACAGCATCTTGATGCCCATCATTTATTACATATCCGAAAGGCAAAAATATTACCGATGGTAGAAAACGAGCATTTATCTGAAAAAGCCAAACAAGACCTCATATTAGTGGCCTCCGCCCGGTCAGGAAGTCAGGCTGCCTATGCCGACCTCATGGATCGCTACCGCGATTCTATTTACTTTATGATGCTCAAAATGGTTAAAAATTCCGACGATGCGGACGACCTCACCATTGAAGCATTTGGCAAGGCATTTGCGCGCCTCGACCAATACTCCCCGAGCTTTGCCTTTAGCACATGGCTTTTTAAAATTGCTTCAAACAATTGCATTGATTTCATTCGGAAAAAACGCATCGAAGTGACTTCCATAGACCGTGGTATCACCACCAGTGACGGCGAGCGTATGCAAATTGATGCCAAATCCCAAACACTCAACCCCGAAGAAACCATTATTCAGGGCCAAAGACTCGTCCATATGCGTTTACTCGTGAGCAAACTCAAGCCAAAATATCGGGAACTTGTAGAAAAACGCTACTTCGAAGAAAAGAGCTACGAAGAAATTGCAGATGAACTTAATTTACCCCTAGGAACAGTAAAAGCCCAATTATTCAGGGCCAGAGATTTTCTAGCTGCCATGATGGAGCAAACAAAAGACAGCATCTAATGAACCATTTGGTTGAGCATTATTTTCCTGATCTAACGGCCGAGCAATACCAACAATTTTCAGCACTGGAAGCGCTGTACACCCATTGGAATGCACAAATTAATGTTATTTCCAGAAAAGACACCGCCCATTTCTATGAAAGGCATGTACTGCATTCTTTGGCAATCGCTAAAGTTTGTCGCTTTTTGCCAGGTGCAACTATTTTAGATATCGGTACAGGCGGAGGGTTTCCTGGTATTCCGCTGGCCATTTTATACCCAGAAGTTCAATTCCATTTAGTTGACTCTATCGGAAAAAAAATAAAAGTAGTTCAAGAGGTGTCTTCAGCACTTGGTTTAAAAAACGTGAAGGCTAGCCATGCACGTGCCGAAACGATTAAAGACCGCTACGATTTTATCATTAGTAGGGCCGTAACCCAAATGCCTGTTTTTCTTGGTTGGGTCAAAGGAAAAAGTGCCAAACAAAACCTCCACGAATTTAAAAATGGCATTCTTTACTTGAAAGGTGGAGACCTAACAGATGAATTAGCTGGTTTGCGCTATCCTGTGAAAGAATTTCCGATTTCCGACTTCTACAAAGAAAGCTTTTTTGAGACCAAAAAAGTGGTCTATGTTCAGTTAGTCCCTTGATTTAGCGTTTATAAAGCAATGCCGAAGCGTAAGCTTTTATGGCTCGTTTTTCACCAAATGAATCTACTTTTTCATGGGTGGTTGCCTTTATACTTAGTTCATCAGGACCTAAGCCGAGCAGTGGACAAAGCACTTTTTGCATCTGTTCGATATGCGGATTAACCTTAGGCGCTTCGAGAATGACGGTTGCATCGATGTTTACTATACCGTAGTTATACTGCTGCACTAATTCATAGACACGCTGCAATAGAATTTTAGAATCGATGCCTTTGAATTGCGGATCTTGATCGGAAAAGTGAAAGCCGATATCTCTGAGCGCTAGGGCGCCCAACAAGGCGTCGCAGATGGCATGGATAAGAACATCTGCGTCGGAGTGCCCTACGGCACCAAATGAAGATGGAATTTGTATGCCTCCGATCCAGAGCGGATAACCCTCCTGGAGCCGATGCACATCGACACCGTATCCGATGCGAATGTTGGGTTTGTTTTGCATCAGTTGCCCCCTAGGTTGAATCTTAAGGTAAATCGCAATGTATTTGCCAAAGGACTTTGACGGCCATTTAGCGATGCCAAATAAGAAAAGTCGATCGCAAACATATTGTATTTGAGCGATGCGCCTAAATTCAAAAATTGACGGTTTCCTTTGTTTTTATTTTCATAAAATACGCCACCGCGCAGCGCCAAAACGTCGCTGTACCACCACTCTGCACCTGCAGCAATATTGATTTCGGCAAGCTCTTCTTTGAGACGTGTTCCCTTGACAACTTGATAACTACCGTCTTGGTTTTGAATGTAGTCGCCATTTTCGTCTTCGGCCAGTACACCAGGAGCATCGTAAAAAGATTGCATCATGGAGGTAATAATACCTACATCACCGTTCATACCTGCAAGCATCACGTAATCTCCATCGATTAATTTATAGATTGCTGGTGTCGGAACCAACAAACGCTGGAGGTCTACAGAAAATGTCACTTTATTGTATTCGTCAAATTCTGCTAAGAAACTGTTGCCAATTTTAAGGTTCATCGGGATGAAATCTCGTCTTGATAATTCAGAATAAGAAACTTTATTTCCGATATTATTGATGGTCAAACCAAAGGTATAAGTACCATCGGTATTGCCTATTTTGGCATCGTCGTTGAAGTAACTAAATGATAAATCGGCTGCACCCACCACTCCTGGCTTGGTGTTGACACCCGCAACGGTTAACCCGCCGGTGAGGTTAGAATAGGCAAATTTACCATTGACGCCGATACTAAAACGATCTGCTAACTTGAATGCATAAGCACCGACTAATTCGAATTCACTCGGTTTGTCGTCGCGCAGCACATCTCCGTTAATATCTGTAAAAGTGATTTCTCCGAGGCTAAAATAGCGCAAAGCACCACCTATTGAATGTACCTCATTGAGTTGTCGGTAACCTGCCAAATAAGATAAATGTATATCATTGGTAAGTTGACGAAGCCATGGCGTATAGGATAAACTTACTTCTGATTTTTGTTTGGCAAAACTCAACAATGATGTATTCCAATAAACTGAAGTTGAATTAGCACTAAGAGCCGTACCTGCATCGCCCATTCCACCTGCCCTAGAATCTGGGGTAATTGCCATAAAAGGCAATGAAGTTGTGATGGTATTGAGTTGCAGGTCGTTGTCGGTAACACCCGAACCGCCAGTAGGTTGCGCAAAAGCATGGTGGCCAAAACCCAACGCAAATAATACGGTTTTAAGAAGATTTGATCGAAACATTTTCATTGAAAGGATAAAGATAGGGAATTTCTATTTGAGGAGCACAAGTTTTTCGGTTTGCTCGGCATAGGCACCCTCAGGCGTTTGAACGCGCAAGCGATACAAATAGGTTCCTCGAGCCAATTCATCGCCAAAATCATCACGCCCATCCCAGAACAAGCCTGAGATACGGAATCCGCTGGTCGGAACCTCTTGAGAGATGGTTTTGACCAAACGACCTGAGACCGTAAAGATTTGAATTTGAACATCCAAGGAAGAACATGATTGATTGTGCTCGAACATAAATTCCGTGCGGGTGGTAAACGGATTGGGATAGTTCAGAACGTGCTCGAGTATTGGCGCTTCTTTGGCTTGCACAACAAAGTTGATTTCAGCCGTGGACGAATTATTATTGACATCCCAAACTTTAAGAGAGAGCGTGTGCGCGCCGGGGCTCAGGTTTTGAAACTGGTAGCGCACCTCTCCAGACTGATAAGCGTCTAGGTCTGAAGTGTAAAAATCGTTGAGTACAAAAGGTTGAGCGGTTTGACCATCGAGTACAGCAACGATGTCATGCCCAATTCCGTTACCCACCGTATTGATGCCATTTTGGTCCGCAATTTTGGCCAGAAGAACGGGGTTTTCATCGGTTACCGATCCATCGACAAATCCTTCTTGATTCATGAAAAGTTGCACTGTAGGGCCCTGGTCATCGTTGACGCCGTTCGGATCGATTCCGCCTACGTAAAATAAGGTATCGAATCCTTGCGCGTCTATTTGACCATTGTGGCCGTAGTAAGATATTTTTCCGAAATCAATCTGAAGGGCGATATCTTTTGGAACGACAAATTCAAAATCGAAATAACCATTGGTAATGCTACTTTGGCCTCGGTAGATACGATTGGTTTGTTGCTCGTAAGAAATCACGGGCGAACCTTCGTCTTGCCCCAAAGTAGTTTGGATTTTCTTTTTATCGTAGATGGTCGGTGTAAGGGTACCATTCCAATTACTGAGAACTGCGCCAGTGTAATCTTCGATGTGACCTTTGATGCGTACTTTACTCAAGGCGCGGAGCGTATCTAATTGATTGTTCGGGTCAAGACCGTTGATGGAGTCGGTGACAATACGGTAACGTGGCAACGCCAAGCGCAATGCAGGATCACCGATAAGTGTGAAACTGCGCTTATTTGAAGAGCTCACAGAAGCGGCGTTCTTAGTACGGCGTGCAATTTCTCCAAATTCATAAGCAGACCCGTCTGGGTAACGGTTGAAAACGCGTTCAGCTAATTTAATGCCGATATTACTATTGACGCCAAAATAGACGGATCTTGTGGTAGTTAACATCGCAATCGCACCTCCAGTCGGATTCAAAAATGCCCACTCACCTGCCGATACACGCTCAGGGTCGTCAAAACGAGTAAACTCGCAAGTAGCCGAAACAAAAAGATGCAAGGCATGAATATTAGACCACGCATTGATTTGATCAATGCCTACCACGCGTTCTTCAGCCAAACCAACCTCGCCTCCATGGCCGATATAATTGGCGACCAAAACGCCGCGCTGAATATTGGCATCAATAGCGCTCACCATGGCTGGGAATCGTTCTCCACCGGCAGTAACCACTTTCGGGAAAGCATCCATGTACAGCTTATTGTAATTGATTTCTGGATTCAACAATTTAGAGATCTGATATTGCGGTTCTGCATCTGTATTAATAAAATAGCCCCCCTCTCGATTATCTGTCATAACCATATACTGATTGCGCCAATCACCAAATGTTTTATCGGTTTGTGTACCCATACAACAAGAACTTGTTACCGGATAAAAATTTGAACCATTTTTCATGTAATGTTCAATTTTGTCAACCATCTGTTTGGCTTGTAAAGAACTGCTCACAATCAAGCGTCCGACGCCAATATCTAACATATCTGCAGCACTCATTGACTCTGCGTCATCGAGAATACCAAAGAAATCGTCGACAACCATTGCATCAATTTTATTTTCGCTTGATGGCATTTGATAAGTAACAATATAATTATTGTTATTGGGCATGCGGTCCTTGGGATCATAAGTGCCATCGCCAAAAAGTAAGAGGTATTTAGGCTTTACATCAGGGTCCGACAAAAGTGCACGGTCATAAAACATCTTGACAAAACGGCGAATAGCACCCGGGTCTTGCATCCCAGAACTGAATTCATTGTAGACTGCCTGAACAGGAACTACATGAACACTCAGACCGTTATTGCGATGTAAATCTGCCAGACGATTGGCCTGTGTGGTAAAGTCAGGGTGCGTCACGATGAGGTAATCTGCAAAAGGCAGCTGATGCAAGTCCTGATAGGCAATACTTCCGACTTTTTCAGGTGTAAAATAGGAAACACCACTAGCTACTACAAATTCTTTGTAACCTGCAGCTGTTTTAAACAAGGCTTGCGCACCTTGAAACTGCAACGGTACGCGTTCAGGCTGATGTCGATCTGTGATGTCCCAAACAAAACTATTCGCATTGGTATTGGCAATCTGGTAAGCCGCAAGTACTGCATTTTGAGACCAATTAGCAACCCTGAAATTAAGTTGACTGCCAGTGAGTACAATGTTGCGCTTCGCTTGTATCAGGATGCGGTCCAAGTAAGTGACCACATTCGGATTGATGCGATTGATAGTCAGGTTTAAATTGAGATTGCTCGTAGGGGTAGAATCAACACAATTCAGTGTTCCGCGTTGGTAGTAAGAACCCGAAAATGGCATATTCATTTGCCCTAAAATTTGGGTGCCTTTTTTGAGTAAAATCTGATTTCCACCTGCGCGTGAATCCGAAGCATAAGTAACTTGTATGCGCACTGGATCTGAGGTTACATTCGGAATGGAAAAGTTAAAGTTCTGACTTAAATTCACATCAAACTCTTCGCCGTACCAACGTTGGCCACCTTGGGCTAAATTTTCGAGGTCATTTTCGTAGACATCCCTGTAATCAAAGGTGGTGACGAGTGTGTCTTCTTGCGTATCTATGGTCGGCGCTGTGGCAATTCGCAATGGTGCAATATCGGAGCCAATGTAGATAAAGTAATAGGACTGATCGCTGTATGGGTGCCTCACTTGATTAAATTGACTGCCGCCTGAGAGTTCCCAGCGGTGCGGGCCCCAACCGTAAAATAAAAGGTAGTCGTTGTCATTGAATTGGCCATCGGCCTCGCCCGCTATGAAAATGGCATTTTGAGCCAAATCATCTGTGATGGCAGCACTATTCGATTCTGGAATTACGCCTTCGCCATTGCCAAAAATATGGATATGTGCAGGGTTCAAATTAGTTGTGTTGAATCCACAATCATTGAGAAAATTCTTGTCTATTTTATAGATGCCATCTTTGTTAACAGATATACGGTACCATTTTCCGCTTGTGCTACCCAGAACAGAGGTACTTACATAATCTTTCGGTGATAGATTGGTGTTTGGAGTGGTACGGTAGGTGAATTGTGTGATGCGTTCAAGTTGGCCATTAAACAATCTGAGTGGTGTCATGTATATAGATAACATCGCTTGACCACTTTCGGCCACCACCTTGGCATCAATGAGGGGCTCAGCAGCAAATGTGATCCCCAACTGCGCGTAGATCATTGACTGCTCTTTAGGTAATTTTTCGTACACAATTGAAAGAATTTCAACTTGCTCATTTATTTGTTTGTGCTTTTGCTGAAGCGCATAAAATGGACGGCCGTTGTCAAGTCCAAAATTCTTGACGGTTTGTAACGCATAAGTTTGTTCGGCAACTGTTATTTTCTCCGAACCGATCCAGTCTAACGAAATTGTTTGAGACTGTGCACGAAGCATAAAAATGCTGAACAAACTGATTAAAAGGATAGATTCTTTAAAATAATTCATGAAATCTGGAGTTTTTAGCGCTAGAAAAACGTCAATTTATTTATTTTATTTGAATAAATATTCGATATTTGTAACCTTTGAAACCTGAATAACGTTAAGATTGTTCGTGCTAAAACCAACTTTCGTGAAAATAGTCAACCCGCTTCTAGTTGTCAAACTAAGCCTCATTACCTTGTTAATGAGCAATATAGCTTTGGCTCAAGACCCTACTTTTACGCAATTCTATGCCAATCCATCCTACCTCAACCCTGCGTTGGCCGGTTCTTCTGGATGTCCTAGAGTTTCGTTGAATTACCGCAATGAATGGCCACAGTTAACTGGTAATTATGTTACCTACGCTGCTGCCTACGATACCTATGCAAAAAACATCTCCGGTGGTTTTGGTTTACTTGCCATGCACGACATGCAAGGTCAAGGAACCATCCAAACCTCTATGATTGGCGGTATTTACTCCTACAACTTGAAAGTCACGCGTAAGTTTTCCATCATGTTTGGTGCACGCGCAGCCTATTTTCAGAAATTTCTCGATTGGGACAAACTCACTTTTGGCGACATGATCGACCCGCGACGTGGTTTTATTTACCAAACTGGCGACGTTCCTCGTGGTAATGGTCGCAGGGGCTTTTTCGATGTAAGTGCAGGTATGGTGGGTTTCACCAAAAACTTTTATTTCGGTCTTGCTGGTCACCACCTCAATCGTCCAGATGAATCCATGATTCTCGGTGAATCTCGTTTACCTATCCGTGTGACCGGTCACATGGGAGCCAACATCAAACTAGGTCAGCGCGGACGCTACTCTAGCACTACCTTTCTTTCTCCGAACATCATATATCAGTACCAAAACGGCTTCCAAGAATTGAACATAGGCGCCTACTTGAAATATGAGAACTTTACAATTGGTGCATGGTATCGCAATCGCGATGCATTCATCATGACCGTTGGCATCAACACAGATAAATTCAAAATTGGATACAGCTACGACCTCACTGTATCTAAATTAGGAAACGGTGTGTCGGGCGGATCCCATGAAGTATCTATGGGCATCAACCTAAAATGTAAGAAAAAACCAAAAAACTTTAGAAAGACTTCATGTCCATCATTCTAATGTAACCAATTCAACTAAAAGAACTTTACGTTATAAACGCAAACTATATGAAGCGATTGATTCAAAACATCTTTGGGATAGCACTAACAAGTATGTTGGTGCTGTCTTCGTGTTCCAAAGAGCGCTCTTCTGCTACAGGTTGGGAATTCAATAACTACAAAAACGGTGGTTTTGAAAAATTTGATGCCCGTGAGCAAGAAACTGGCCCAGGCCTTGTCATGATTGAAGGTGGTACCTTCACCATGGGCCGTACAGAACAAGACGTTATGTCTGATTGGAATGCGCGTGCATCAAGAGTAACTGTTGCCTCTTTTTACATGGACCGCACAGAAGTCACCAATTTCCATTGGTTGGAATACATGTATTGGATGCGTCGTGTTTACTACAAAACGTACCCACATGTCTACAAAAAATGTTTACCAGACACCCTTGCCTGGAGAACAGCCCTTGGATACCGTGAAAAATACGTAAACTATTATTTACGTCATCCTTCTTACAGAGATTACCCTGTTGTTGGTGTTTCTTGGTTACAAGCCAATGATTTCTGTAAATGGCGTACAGATCGTGTCAATGAAGCCATTCTTGTTCGCGAAGGTATTTTAAAATGGCACTTTGCCGATGAAGGTAGCGCAGATGTTGGTGCGGCCAATAAATCTGACTACGACAAAAAATATGCTTCTGTTCCTCAAAACATGTTCTCTACTGAAAACTATTTGAATGGTAACTACACCATTGAATCAGAGGGCGGATATGTGTTGAACAAAGACAGCAAACCAAAGGCGCCAACGGACAAAAACAAACGTCCAAAACCACGTGATCCTTATCAACTCGAAAACTACGATCCAATCTACGCCGACATGGATAACGGCCGTTTAGGTACGCGTCCTGTCAAAATGGAAGACGGCATCTTATTGCCAGCTTACCGTCTACCAACCGAAGCTGAATGGGAATTCGCTGCTCTTGGTCTAATTGGTAACCTCGATGAAGGTTCTGAGAATATCAATGACCGTCGCATTTATCCTTGGGATGGCCACTACGTACGTCAAGACGAAGAGCAATTTGCCGGAGCTATCCAAGCAAACTTCATGCGTGGCAAAGGTGACATGATGGGTGTTGCTGGTCGTTTGAACGACGGCGCAGACATCACGGATCGCGTCGATGCATTTTGGCCTAATGACTACGGTCTTTACCACATGGCTGGAAACGTTTCCGAATGGGTTATGGATGTCTACCGTCCATTGACCTCAGAGGTTGCAGAAGGTTTTATGCCATTCCGAGGCAATAAGTTCCAGACTCAACTTTTGGTTCCGAACGGTCTATATGACAAACCGGTTAAAGCCAACGAAAACATTTACGATGTACACGGCATGAAAGAATTCGTCAACGAATTTGCGCGCGTAAAATATTTGGCACACGCCAACAAGAAATATGCGCAAGATGCCGGTGCCAACTATCAGTCTAATATGTCTGGCAAAAGCACAACCAAAGATACAAGCGCCGGATCTACCGACTCTTCAGGTGCACAAAATGCACCAAAACCAGGCTCGGTAAATAACAACCCGATGAATTCTCGAGTATACGCCAAACAAGATCCGCGTAAATACCAGTTCAATGCGCCTTCAAACTATTACATCTCTAATAACTCACAATTTACCTCGCAAGAGCGTATGCAATTTGAGTTCTTAGATACACTCAACATGATGCTAGATACCGCTATTGCGCTACACAATCAAGGACGCACAATCGCTGCATCCGCCTACATCGAGCGCGTGTTATTTAACAAGGATTTGCCAAGCGAAATCCAAGAAGGGGCCAAAAAACAAGACCTTCTTGAACTCATGGCTTTGGCTTTCGATTACGAACAACCAACTGCTTATTTAGGGATAGATACTGCACTTTTCAGTCGTGAGTACCTCGAGCGCAAGTTCTTATCATATAGCACAGATCCTACCATTACTACCTGGATCATGACGCTACGTAACGGACTAAGCGAATTCATTACCACCACAAAAGGTAGCCAGCGTTGGAGAGACGTAACAGTAGAAGAAAACGCAGGTCGTTTGAACTACCGCAAAGACGATTACATCGACTACCTCGACGGCGATTTAGAATCTTCTATTTATTACAATAATTCGAAGCGCAAAGAAGAGATCAATAGCGGACTTCGCGATCCGAAACTCGTTATGTATCAAAGTGAGCACGAGAATTACAACCTCGGCAATGAGCAAATTAACGCCGGTAAATCAGGCTGGCCTACAACGCTCGTTTCTGACAAGAGCCGCGTATACAAAGGAGGTTCCTGGGCAGATCGCGCCTATTGGCTGTCTGTAGGAAACCGACGCTTCCTCGATGAAGACAAAGCAACAGCTACAATTGGTTTCCGTTGTGCAATGGACCGCATTGGTAGCTCACGCCGACCAGATATCAAAGAATAAGCGCTGAAAAGTTCTTAGAAAAGCCCGATTCGTCGGGCTTTTTTTTTGCAACTTTGTGTTATGGAAAAATGGCTCCAACTTTTCGATCAATGCACTGGTATTTGTACCGATAGCCGACAGATCAAACCGGGCTGCATGTATATAGCGCTCAAGGGAGCGAATTTCAACGGCAATACATTTGCCCAACAAGCGCTAGATAATGGCGCTAAATTTGCCATCGTAGACGAAACTCAGTATGCTCAAGGAGAAGCTATTTTCCTGGTAGCAAATGGGCTTGATTTTTTACAACAATTAGCACACGCACACCGGATGCGTTTTACGATACCCATCATTGCCATTACCGGAAGCAATGGAAAAACCAGCACCAAAGAATTGCTCAATTGCGTGCTGCAAACCAAATATAACGTACTCTGCACACAAGGAAATCTCAATAACCATATTGGCGTGCCTCTTACCCTACTGCAACTCAACGGTTCCTATCAGGTAGCCATCATTGAAATGGGCGCCAACAAATTATTCGATATTGATGAGCTTTGTCGTATTGCCATACCTACCCATGGCCTGATTACCAACATTGGGAAAGCGCATTTAGAAGGGTTTGGCAATTTCGAAGGCGTTTTGAAAACCAAAACCGAATTATTCGATCATGTATCTGCAAACAAAGGTGTGTTATTTGTCAATGCCGATGATCCGATTTTAATGGAGGCTGCAAGTGCCAGAACCCCATTACTCACTACTTTCGGACAACAAAATGGCGCGCTCCGAGGTAATTTAGCGTATCTCGATCCTTTCGTCCATTTTTCTTGGCAACAAGACGCATATCAGTCTGAGGTGATCGATACACAAATGATCGGAAAGTATAACTTTTATAATTTTCTGGCCGCACTTTGTGTAGGCGCTCATTTTGGGGTTAGTCCCGAGCAAATGAATCAAGCCATAGCTTCTTACATTCCAACAAATAAGCGCTCACAGGTTGAGCGAACCAAAAACAATACGCTCATTGTCGATTGCTATAATGCGAATCCATCGAGTATGGTGAGTGCGCTGAACTCCTTCGTAGGAATTGCCCATGACTCAAAAATGGTGATTCTTGGCGACATGCTCGAACTCGGAAACGAAGGCCCATTGGAACATCAAAAAGTGCTCGAATTTTTGCTAGACAACAAAATTCAATTTTTGACAGTAGGGCCAATTTTTAAGCAACTTAACCCAACTGGTTACGAAAACACAGCCCAATTAAAAGTGGCTTTAGAAAACAAGCCGCTTCTAAATAAGCTTATTTTATTAAAAGGATCTAGAGGAATAGCGCTAGAGCAACTGATTGACTGCCTTTAATTAGCCGCCATATTGCATTAAAAAGGCCTTTAAAAAGGGATCCAATGCACCATCCATTACAGCGTCAACATCACCGGTTTCGGTACCTGTGCGCACATCTTTAACTAGTTTGTAGGGGTGCATTACGTAATTCCTAATTTGACTCCCCCACTCTATTTTCTTTTTGCCCGCTTCAATTTCATTGCGCTTTTCCATGCGCTCGCGCAATTCAAGTTCATAAAGTTGGGAACGCAACAATTGCAGGGCTTTTTCTTTATTGGCCAACTGCGAACGCGATTCAGAGTTTTCGATGATAATTCCGGACGGTGCGTGTCGGAGGCGTACTGCTGTCTCTACTTTATTGACATTTTGGCCACCGGCTCCGCCAGATCGGAAGGTCTCCCAGGTGATATCTGCCGGATTGATGTGAATCTCGATTTGATCGTCTACGAGTGGATATACGTAAACGGAAACAAAACTAGTGTGTCTTTTGGCATTGGAGTCAAATGGCGAAATGCGAACCAAACGATGAACGCCATTTTCGCCTTTGAGATAACCAAAAGCAAATTCGCCTTCAAACTCCAAAGTGACCGTCTTGACGCCAGCCACATCGCCTTCTTGAAAGTTGAGTTCCGTGATTTTATAACCGTGTTTCTGGCCCCACATGAGGTACATGCGCATCAGCATACTGGCCCAGTCGCAACTTTCGGTACCACCCGCACCTGCCGTAATTTGCAAGACTGCCGAGAGGCTGTCCTCCTCATTAGAGAGCATGTTTTTAAGCTCGAGCTCTTCAATTTCTTCAAGAAGCTTGGCATATTGATCATTGAGCTCAGCTTCTTCAGCCATTCCTTCGCGAACAAACTCAATCAAAACGTCTAAGTCTGCCACCGCACTTGCCGTACGATCAAAAGTATCTACCCAAAATTTAAGACCTCGAATTTGTTTCATTTTTTCTTCCGCTTTTTTAGGATCATCCCAAAAAGAAGGGTCTTGGGTCTTGAGTTCCTCTTCTTTTAATTGCAGTCGTTTTTCATCAATTTTTAAAAACGCTTGAATGGTGGAAAGGCGTGCTTGAAGGGCTTTGTACTGTTCAGAAGTCATGTGACAAAGTTAAGCATTCTCATAAGGAAAGAAAAGTGTTGTCCGCATGATGATTCAGTCAAAATGTGTACATTTGTTACAAATCAATGAAACATGAATATTCCAGCAGAACTCAAGTACACTAAAGACCACGAATGGGTTAAACTAGAAGGCGATATCGCCACAATTGGCATTACGGCATTTGCCCAGAGCGAACTCGGCGACATCGTTTATGTCGAAGTTGAAACCGTTGGTGAAACCATGGCTCAAGAAGAAGTATTTGGTAGTGTAGAAGCTGTTAAAACTGTTTCTGATTTATTCTTACCAATGAGCGGTGAAATCATTGAATTTAACGAAGCATTGGAGGCCAACCCAGAGCTAGTCAACAATGACCCTTATGGCGAAGGCTGGATGGTTAAGGTACGTGTTTCAAATGTCTCAGAATACGATGCGTTATTAGATGCTACCGCCTACGCACAAGAAGTACACTAAACAACTTTTTATAAGCACTCTATAAACCGCCCATGTGGCGGTTTTTTTGTGCCTAAATAGTTTTGCTGAACTTACGGCCACACATGAAGATACCCTTCAATTTTTTCTTCTGTATCATCTGGAAGCTGAAAAAATAAATCCCTTTTTAGGATGCCTTCTAGCGCATCAATGGTAATTGAATAATTAAAAACCGACGCATCGGACTTCGAGTTGGGTAGAAGAAAAGCGATTCCTTTCTGCTGCCTTGGGGCAATGAGCGCCTTAAAATAGGCTTTTGGAACACTCACTTTTTGGGGCCCAATAGTGGGCAAGCCCTGCTCTAGAATTGGGCCCGTAACCACGTAAACGGTGTCGCAAACTGCTGCCCATTGGCGCACCTTTTCTTCGAGAATTTTCCAAATTCCTCGATTGAAACCTGGCAATTGAGGACTCACGTTGCTATAATAAAAGGACTCTTTCATGACTTGAATAGACCAACTCATGTCCGCGGCTGGTGCGAGATGCCCGCGGTCATAGCCACTTTTCGCATAATCTGCGTTCGTGGCACATGAAGCTGCCACTAACGGATCATCAGTAAAGCGATTACTGCGCTCAACGCCGTTTCCTAGGTTGGTTTTGATGAGCATATAAGCCACCCAATTTGCTTGTTTATGTTGTTCATTGTAGGAGAGTGAATACGCTATATGGGGAACAATTTCTTCTCCTGTTAAAGGAAGAGGGCAGGCCAATGGCAGTTCTCTTTTATGTTTAGGTTCCGAACGTATAAATGCGTTTAAGCCCAAGAAAAAAGCCGCTATCCAGAAAAGGATAAACGGCTTTACAAAAAATTGCTGAAGTTGCTTAAGCATCGATTTTTGCATATTTGGCATTGCGCTCTATAAACTCACGACGCGGCGGGACGTCGTCGCCCATGAGCATCGAGAATATTTGATCGCACTCAGCAGCGTTTTCGATGGTCACTTGGCGTAAGGTACGGCTCTCTGGGTTCATGGTGGTTTCCCAAAGCTGCTCGGCGTTCATTTCACCAAGACCTTTGTAGCGCTGTACGTTTACTGATGATTCAGAACCGCCACCTTTGAGCTCTTGAATGAGGCGGTCGCGTTGATCCTCGTTCCAAGCGTATTCGGACTTCGTTCCTTTTTTAACTTGATAAAGTGGCGGAGTGGCGATATACACATATCCTTTTTCGATGAGTTCTTTCATGTAACGGAAAAGGAAGGTAAGAATGAGCGTTTCGATATGCGAACCATCTACGTCGGCATCACACATGATGATGATCTTGTGGTAGCGCAGCTTTTCTAGGTTAAGGGCTTTGGAATCTTCTTCTGTACCTATGCGCACGCCCAACGCCGTGTAAATGTTTTTGATTTCCTCGTTTTCGAAGATTTTGTGTTGCATGGCTTTCTCCACATTGAGGATTTTTCCACGCAAAGGCATGATAGCCTGAAAGTGTCGGTCTCGGCCTTGTTTGGCAGTTCCACCCGCAGAGTCTCCCTCGACAAAGTATACCTCACAGGCAGCCGGGTCTTTTTCAGAGCAGTCGGCAAGTTTACCAGGTAGTCCAGAACCGGTTAGGACATTTTTGCGTTGTACCATTTCACGGGCCTTGCGCGCTGCATGACGTGCTCTAGCGGCTAAAATAACCTTCTCAACGATCAGTTTAGCTTCTGACGGATGCTCTTCTAGGTAAGCAGAAAGCATCTCAGAAACCGCCTGACTTACAGGTGCTGTGACCTCGCGGTTGCCTAATTTGGTTTTGGTTTGCCCCTCAAATTGCGGCTCTTGTACTTTTACCGAAACAACGGCTGTGAGCCCTTCTCGGAAGTCATCGCCATCGATTTCAATTTTTTCTTTAGCCAATATACCCGAGTCAGTGGCGTATTTTTTAAGGGTATTGGTGAGACCACGTCGGAAACCAGATAAGTGAGTACCTCCTTCGTGGGTATTGATGTTATTGACGTAGGCCTGGATGTTTTCGGTATAAGAAGTGTTGTAGGTAAGCGCAACCTCTACCGGAATGCCTTCGCGTTCGCCTTCGAAATAAATAACATCAGTGATAAGCGCTTCTCGGTTACGATCAAGGTAAGAAGCAAATTCTTTAAGACCGCCTTCGGAATGATAGGTTGAAGTCGGATGTACGTTGTTTTCGTCGACAATGCGTTTGTCTGTTAGCGTGATGGTAATGCCTTTGTTGAGAAAGGCAAGTTCGCGCATGCGCGCAGCGAGTGTATCAAAGTTGTATTCTGTTGACTCAAAAATGGTGTGGTCAGGCTTGAAGGTCTGAATGGTTCCTGTTTTGTCTGAGGTGCCAATTTCGCGAACCGCATATAATGGCTTACCAATGGAATATTCTTGTTCAAAAATTTTGCCTTCGCGGTGCACCTCTGTGCGCATGTGTATAGACAAGGCATTTACACACGATACACCAACTCCGTGCAAACCGCCCGACACTTTATAGGTGTCTTTGTCGAATTTACCACCGGCGTGTAATACGGTCATGACGACCTCAAGCGCAGATTTCTTTTCCTTGGTGTGCATAGCGGTAGGTATACCCCGACCGTTATCTGTTACCGTGATGGAATTATCTTCGTTGATAAAGACGTTGATGTGATTACAATAGCCAGCCAACGCTTCGTCGATGGAGTTATCCACGACTTCGTAAACGAGGTGATGCAAACCCTTCACGCCTACGTCGCCGATATACATGGCGGGTCTTTTGCGGACTGCCTCTAGGCCTTCTAGTACTTGAATATTATCTGCCGAATAATTGTCTCTTTTTTCGTCTTCAGCCATGTTGTTTTAGTTTGAGTATGGTGTTAATTTTCGTATTAACAAAAATAAAAAAAAGCACCTCTTACAAGGTGCTTCGAAAGGGCTCAAAAGCCTTAACTTATCAACAAAATTTCAACGATTTACACTATTTTTCTATCCATGCGATAATGCTCGGATCATTGGGTAAAACACGTGGTGAAACCACCCGAACGAGGTGTCCATTTTCATCGATGAGGTACTTTTGGAAATTCCACTCCACTTTGCTATCCTCTTTACCATTTTTGGCTTTTTGGGTAAGAAATTGATAGACAGGGTGCATGTTGTTGCCTTTCACCGAAATTTTTGACATCATCGGAAAACTTACACCGTAGTTTTGCTGGCAAAATTGTGCTATTTCTTTATCTGAACCCGGCTCTTGCGACATAAAGTCATTGGCAGGAAAGCCTACAATAACAAAATTTTTGGCCTTGTATTTGGTATAGACCTCTTCGAGTTGTTCGTATTGCGGCGTAAGTCCACATTTTGAGGCCGTATTGACAACCATGATTTTCTTGCCTTTAAGGGAAGAAAAATCAAATGTTTGGCCATTGATATCCTTGACCTTAAATTGGTGAATACTCGTTGAGTCTGCGGGCAAAACGCTCATGAGAATGATACTTAATGTGAATAAAATGGTTTTCATAAATGCTTTATCTTTAAAACAATTGCAACTGAAGATGGTTCGGATTGGAACCATTTTTTCAAAATTACGAATAAGATAGGGATGCGTTTGATTATTTGCCTATTCTTAATTTTTTCTTGTACGGCTTGGTCACAAAAAATGACTGGCTTTTGGCAAGGCATGCTCTTTTCTCCGAGCGATGAATCAATGATGATTCCTGTTTACCTCGATTTGTACGTCACAAATGGCCTCATAGATGGAAAAATACGCATAGAAAATAAAGAAGGAGTGAGCATTTATCCAGTCGTGGGTAAGTACGAAAACAACGAAATGCAACTCATTACTTTAAAATCAGTGTGGTATTATTTACCACAATTTTCCCTCTCGCCCTTTACTTATCAGCTGAAATACAACCCGCAAAACGGTTATTTAGAAGGTGTCACAGACAACAATTCTTATCGCTTGATTGCCTACAAAAGCGAAGGGAGTATAAGTGCCGATAAAAACGCCTATTTACCCAAAGATTGGTTGCTTCGTTTTCGTCAAGAATTAAAAGATGGGATTTCGGCACCGCAGATTAGAAAACAAGAGCTCCTCAGTTTTACCTTTCAGCCGATTTATTTCGATTACGATCAAGCGGTAATTCGCAGTGAATATGAAGCTTATCTCAAAGAGCTGATTAGGATGGTTAAGAGCCATTCGGATTTAAGAATTGAAATTACTGGACACACCGATGCGGATGGATCGGATGAATACAATTTAGCTTTATCCAAGAGAAGAAGCGAAGCACTTTTACAATTTTTTACCCAAAATGGCTTGGCAAAAGACCGCGTTGTTATTAGTTACAAAGGAGAAAAAGAACCCGTGGACCGCACCCAAACAACTGAAGGCAAACAACGAAACCGACGGGTCGATTTCAGGTTCATTTGATACAGTAACGCAACTATAAACTCCCTAATTTTTCTTCGAGGATAGCAATTTTTGCAAGCGCATCCGCTTCTTTTTTGCGTTCATTGGCCACAACTGCTTCTGGTGCTCCGGCCATGAATTTCTCGTTGTGGAGTTTACCGTAAACGCTTTTCAAGAAACCTTTGGTATAGTTGAGCTCTTCTTCTATTTTTTTCTTTTCGGCCTCGACATCAATTTGGTCGCCAAAAGGCACGAAAAACTCGATGCCGTCTACAATGAAACTGTTTGCTTGTGCCACTTTTTGATCGACGTATTGCAAAGTCGATAAGTTCCCCATTTTGATCAAAATGCTATCCGAAGCGTTGGCATTTTGCGCAGGCGCTTTGATGTAGAGTTCGAGTTGTACTTTGGTCGCAATATTATTTTGTTTGCGGATATTGCGTATTTGGGTAATCACTTTTTCATTGAAAGCAAATGATGCTAACGGCGCAAGATCCGGCGCCTTGGCTGTTGGCCATTGGGCAATAACGATGTCGTCGCCGGCTTCGCGTTCACGAAGCGCATGATAAAGCTCCTCGGCAACAAATGGGGTGAACGGGTGCATGATTTTGAGAATTTGCTCAAAGAAATCAAGCGTTTGCTCGATGGTTTGGCAATCGATTGGCTGCTGATAACCCGGCTTGATCATTTCGAGGTACCAAGAACAAAAATCGTCCCAAACGAGTTTGTAAGTAGACATCAGTGCATCAGAAATACGGAACTTGTCAAAGTTGTCGTTGATTTCTGAAAGCACTTGTGCAAAGCGGTTTTCGAACCATGAGACGGCTACCTGGCTAGACAGCGGTTGTTCAAAGTCTCTGACTTCCCATGAGCAAACCAAACGGTAAGCATTCCAAATTTTATTGGTAAAGTTACGTCCTTGTTCACATTGCGCACTGTCAAATGGAAGGTCATTGCCTGCCGGAGAGGATATGAGAATACCAACACGAACGCCATCGGCGCCATATTGGTCAATGAGTTCAATAGGGTCAGGGGAATTACCCAATGATTTGGACATTTTACGCCCGAGTTTATCCCGAACAATACCCGTATAATAGACATTCTTAAATGGCTGCTGCCCCAAATATTCATAGCCCGCAATAGCCATTCGTGCGACCCAAAAAAACATGATTTCAGGTGCGGTGACGAGGTCGTTGGTTGGGTAGTAGTATTGTATTTCTGGGTTATTGGGCTGAGTGAGGCCATTGAAAACAGAGATTGGCCATAACCAACTTGAAAACCAAGTATCGAGGACATCTTCGTCTTGGCGCAATTCGGACGCATCAATGATACGGCCGGCCTTCTGACTAGCTAACTCAAGCGCTTCTTCTTGTGTTTTGGCTACCACAAAATCTGAAGGGCGGTCACTGTAGTACCAAGCCGGGATGCGATGACCCCACCAAAGCTGACGTGATATACACCAATCTTTAACGTTTTCCATCCAGTGACGATAGGTATTTTTAAATTTGTCAGGATGAAATTGAATGTTGCCATTCATGACGTTTTCAAGCGCTGGAGCCGCAAGTTCTTTCATAGAAACAAACCACTGCAATGACAGCTTTGGCTCTATGACGGCGTTGGTACGCTCAGAGAATCCAACCTTGTTAATGATGTCCTCGGTCTTGACCAAAAAGCCTTTGTCGTGGAGTTCTTTTTCAATGGATTTACGCACCTCAAAGCGATCTTGACCTGCGTAATGGGCACCATTGGCGTTGAGCGTGCCGTTGTCATTGAATAAATCAATACTAGGGAGGTTGTGTTTTTGGCCAAGCTCGTAGTCATTAGGGTCATGAGCTGGTGTTACCTTGAGGCAGCCCGTTCCAAAAGCAGGATCTACATAGGGGTCGGCAATAATAGGAATCTCACGGTTGATCAAGGGCACAATCACGGATTTGCCCACCAGTTGTTGGTAGCGTTCGTCTTCTGGATGCACACAAATGGCGGTATCTCCGAGAATGGTCTCGGGGCGCGTTGTCGCAATGGTGAGCCACTGATCTGAAGCGCCAACCACTTGATAACGTACGTAAAAAAGTTTCGAATTGACTTCTTTGTAATTGACCTCTTCATCAGAAAGCGCAGTAAGGGCTTCTGGGTCCCAATTGACCATGCGGATACCGCGGTAAATTTTACCTTTTTGAAATAAATCGATGAAAACAGAAATGACAGACGCTGAGTATTCAGGGTCCATGGTAAAATGAGTGCGTTCCCAGTCACAAGAAGCGCCCAAGCGTTTAAGTTGTTCAAGAATAATACCACCGTGTTTCTCTTTCCATTCAAAAGCATGGGCAAGGAATTCTTCACGGGTCAGATCGGATTTGGAAATACCCTCAGCTTTCAGTTTTTGAACAACCTTTGCTTCGGTCGCTATCGAAGCGTGATCGGTGCCTGGAACCCAACATGCGTTTTTACCAAGCATACGCGCTCGACGCACCAATACATCTTGAATGGTATTATTGAGCATATGACCCATGTGTAAAACGCCGGTTACGTTTGGCGGCGGAATTACAATGGTGTAGGGCTCGCGGTGGTCAGGGGTTGAATGAAAATATCCTTTTTCTAACCAATATTGGTACCATTTTTCTTGTGCGTGTTGAGGCTCGTATGTCTTTGCAATCTCCATGACTTCGTCTTAAAGTGGCAAAGATAGCAAATATCTAAGCGCGCACAGCAGCTGCGCACTAGTTGGTTACCGGAGAATCTGATGGCGAGAGAACAGTGCCTTTGATGGTTAAAACGATGGGGTCACCAACGTTAGAGAAGACTGTTATCGTTTTGGTAAATGCACCCACGCGCTTGGTGTCGTAGTGCACTTTAATTACCCCTTTTTTACCTTTGCGAATTGGCGTTTCAGGCTTTTCTGCAGCTGTGCATCCACAACTGGTTTGCACATTTGAAATGACGGCTGGCTTCTTTGAAGTATTCTTGAATTCAAAAACAAAAAGGTCTTCTGAACCATAAGGTATGTTTTGGCGCTCAATTTCAAGGACTGTAAAACGCAATGCTGGCTGCGTTGCCTTCTTGGAGGCATCTGGCGCTTGCGCAAATAAAAATTGAGTCAAAAAGAAGAATAATGAGAAGTGTAAGTATTTCATTTGTTTGTCTTTAATAGTGTATTTGAGTAGCAATGATAAGTATATCCGTTGGCTTAAAGGTAAAATTAACACATTTTTAGCAAGTCCAACTCTTAGAAACATGCCGTTAACATTTCTCGAAGGCCCGGATATGTTTCTTGAAGTCGTTGTCTCCATTGTGCTTCGTCAAGCCAAAAAACAGCACTTATCCCCTCCTCTGTTTGAGGCTGAACCAACGTAGAACCACTGTAATTCAAATGAAACCAATGATTTTCTTTGAAAATAGAGCGCTCTTTGAATTTGTAGACGTGATATGTATTGTGGAGCTGTTTGACGGGTTCAAAATGACCACAAAGATCTGTTTCCTCTTGTATCTCTCGGATAGCAGCAGTTAGTGTGTCTTCCCCTTTTTCAATCTTTCCTTTTGGCAAATCCAAAAAACCCAAACGCGTCATCCATAGAAAAGAACGTGTCTGTTTATCTTCGACCAAACCACCTGCAGTTCGAATCGATTTAAACGCGGCAAAAAAAGAATTCATCGAAAGTAATGGCGTCAGGGAAATAATTTGAAACCCACTGCTTTTTCCAAATAAATGGGCCAAATCTTCGAAAACGATTGGGGCTTGATGCGGCCAATTAGGCAAACCGAGATCTATATCGGTAAAAACGATATAGTTCGATTCGATGAAAACTTTGTATTTTTGCGCCATGAATGTCAATAAAGATTTGAGCCTAAAGGTAGCAGAATTGCTACTCAAAACAAAAGCAGTACGTCTACAACCAGACAAGCCCTTTACCTGGGCCTCGGGCTGGAAATCACCAATATATTGTGACAACCGCATCACGCTGAGTTTTCCTGAAGTTCGTACGCACATCCGCCAAGGTTACGCCCAAACAATTCTCGACAACTTTGGAAAGCCCGATGTCATAGCAGGTGTGGCTACCGGAGGAATTGCACAGGGCGCTTTAGTGGCACAAGAACTTGGTTTGCCATTCATTTATGTGCGCAGTGCAGCAAAAGGACACGGCATGGAAAACCTGATTGAAGGCGCATACCAAGAAGGGCAACGCGTTGTTGTTATTGAAGACCTCATCTCAACAGGAGGCAGCAGTTTAAAAGCCGTAGAGGCATTGCGCGCAGGCGGTTTAGAAGTGAAGGGTCTGATTGCCACTTTTACCTATGGTTTTGCGCTTGCCGAACAGCATTTTACCGAAGCCAATTGCCCTCATGTTTGCCTAACCGATTACGGAACCTTAATTGAAGTAGCGACCAAAACAAACTACGTCAGCGAAACCGACGAAGCAACTTTAAAAGCGTGGCGCAACAACCCAAGCACCTGGATGCAATAAACGAGCAATGGTAACGCTAAAAAGTCAAGAGTTTGTATTGCAGGCACCGCTATCAAAGGTGCGCAATTACTTGGCCCAAACTCAGCATTACCAATATATTCTGCCTCCTGAGCAAATCACCGACTTTCAATTTACACCGACTGGTTTTTCATTCAAAGCGGCAGGTCAAATTCAGCTCGGACTTGAAATCCAACACACACAAGACAACGAATTGCATTTTACAGGCGTGGCAAGCAATCCTTTTGCATTTGATCTATTTGTCAGATTGCAAGAAACACAAAATGCAACCAGCGGTCATATCGAAATTTCGGCAGATTTGAACATGATGATGAAAATGCTCGTAGAAAAGCCGCTCCAAAAATTAATAGCCCAAATGGCAACGAATCTTGCCGAAGCTTTAAAAGCACATTAAGCAAACTTAATTTGCTGATTATCAAAAGAAAGCGTTTCTTCTTGGGTTTCAATTCTGATAAAGCCCTTCGAATCTACCCCTACTATTTGACCCGTTAACGTTGCGCCATCTGGTAAAATAAAACGGTGCGCAACACCTTTCAAATAGAGTTCGGCCTCATATTTCGCTTTTAAAACAGCGAAGTCCCCGTTGAGAAGCGCCTGCTGACCATTGAGCAGGTCGAGAAACTCCATTAATACCGTAAGTGGTTTAAATTTTTGACCGAGCTCGTTGAAAATAGAAGTAGCGTTTAAATGAACAGGTGCTTCGTTGACATTAATACCGCAGCCAACAATACACCAATCGATGTGTTGACCCTTTAATTGCTGTTCGATCAGGATACCTCCAATCTTTTGGCCATTCACAAAGAGATCATTGGGCCACTTTATTTCTGCGGCAAGACCAAAACGTCGCAAACACTGCTGCCATATCAGAGCTATGTACCAGGAACAGCGAATTTGCTCTTCCAAAGCAAACTTTGGCTGAAACGCGAGGGTAAATAATAAATTTGTTGAACTGACAGACTGCCATGAATTGCCGCGCTGCCCGCGTCCATTGGTTTGATAATCTGCCATAATTACCGAACCATCTTGGCAACTGCCTTGTTCTATGAGATTGGCAGTATAATTGTTAGTAGAATCGACCGATGCTAACTGAATAAGTACAGAACCAAATTTGGTCATTGAGAAAATCAAAAGGATTCAAATTTATCAGTTAGTTTTGTAATAGAAACAATAGAATGGCAAAAAAGAAAAAATTAGACCCTTCAGAATTGCTTGTTGATGCAATTGTCGAGGGGATGCAAAATAACAAAGCACAAGATATCACCATCTTAGATTTACGTCAACTCGATAGCGCTGTCTGCGATTTTTTTGTGATTTGCAGCGGTGAATCGAGCACGCAAGTAGATGGTATTGCCAATGCCATTCAACGCAATACCCGAAAAGAACTCAAAGAAAAACCTTGGCATACCGAAGGTAAATCCAACTCGGAATGGATACTTCTAGATTACATTGATGTGGTTTGTCATATTTTCTACAAAGACGCACGCTCGTTCTACGACATCGAAGACCTATGGGCCGATGCCAAAAGAACTGATCTCCCCAACCTTTAATCTCCACCTAAATGTCAGAAGAAAAAAGAAAAAATCCGCTTTCCGTTTATTGGATATACGTCGCGTTTGTCGTCGTATTGGTCAGTACACACCTGTATGTCAACAGTGAAAGCACAGCGGTCCTGAAGTACAAAGAAACCCTTCTTGATCTCGTAGAAGCCAAAGGAGTGAAACACCTCAAAATCGTTAACCAAAGCGCTGCTCGTTTTCAGCTCAAAAAAAGTGCTGAAAAATACATCAATAGCCGCAAGGACCTCGACTTTCCTAAAATGCGCAAGCTGCTGGCCAACAAAAATGCACGTCCGAGTCAAATCGTTTTTGAATTAGAAAACATCGGTAACCACGCCAATTTTGAGAAAGCACTCGACGAGCGCGGCTACCACGATTACGAAAACGTCATTGAAACCAATTGGATTGCCCAAATATTAGGCTACCTGCTTCCTTTCGGTATTATTGTTTTAATTTGGATGTTCGTTATGCGCCGCATGTCTGGTGGCGGTGGCGGTGGCGGCGGTGGCGGCCAAATTTTCAATATTGGAAAATCCAGAGCGCAAGTCTATGAAAAAGGCAAAAGCACGAACGTTACATTCAAAGACGTCGCCGGCCTCGAAGGCGCCAAAGAAGAAATCGTCGAAATTGTAGAATTTCTTAAAAACCCCAAAAAATATACCGAACTAGGCGCCAAAATCCCGAAAGGCGCGCTACTTGTTGGCCCTCCAGGAACGGGTAAAACCCTTCTTGCCAAAGCGGTTGCCGGTGAAGCAAAAGTACCTTTCTTCTCTCTTTCGGGCTCTGACTTCGTCGAAATGTTTGTTGGCGTTGGTGCATCCAGAGTACGCGACCTCTTCCGACAAGCCAAAGAAAAAGCACCTGCCATTATTTTTATTGACGAAATCGATGCCATTGGTAGAGCAAGAGGAAAAAACAACGGATTTAACACCAATGATGAGCGTGAAAACACACTCAATCAGCTGCTTACTGAGATGGATGGTTTTGGCACCAATTCGGGTGTCATCATTTTAGCGGCAACCAATCGTGCCGATGTCCTGGACAGCGCCCTCATGCGTGCAGGTCGTTTTGACCGTCAAATTTATGTCGATATGCCTGATCTCAATGAGCGCACCGCCATATTTGGTGTACACCTCAAGCCGCTCAAATTATCTACCGAAATCGACGTTGACTTCCTTGCCAAACAAACACCAGGGTTTTCCGGTGCCGACATCGCCAATTTATGTAATGAGGCGGCATTGATTGCCGCACGTCACAATAAAACGCAGGTAGAAAAACAAGATTTCCTCGATGCCGTTGACCGCATTATCGGTGGCCTTGAAAAGAAAAATAAAATCATCACGCCAGAAGAGAAAAAAACAATTGCTTTCCACGAAGCGGGTCATGCAGCTGTTTCTTGGTTGCTACAATACGCAAATCCATTGGTAAAAGTAACCATTGTTCCACGTGGGCAATCGTTAGGTGCAGCTTGGTATTTACCAGAGGAGCGCAGCATTACCACTACAGAGCAATTACTCGATGACATGTGTGCAACTTTAGGTGGTCGTGCTGCTGAGCAGCTTACTTTTGGCCGCATTTCTACAGGTGCGTTATCCGATTTAGAGCGTGTTACCAAACAGGCTTACGCCATGACATCTATCTACGGTCTAAACGAGCGCGTTGGAAATATATCTTATTATGACTCTCAAGGCCGAGATGCCTTTACCAAGCCTTACTCTGAAGAAACCGCCAAAGTAATCGACGAAGAGGTGAGTAAACTCATCGAAGGGCAATACCAAAGAGCATTGCAATTGCTAGCTGAAAACCAAGACAAACTCGCACAGCTTGCCGAGCGTCTACTGACCTCAGAGGTGATCTTTAAAGAAGACCTTGAAGCCATTTTCGGCAAACGCCCTTGGGATCCAATCGAAGAAGAAAAAGAAACGCCTGTTCAAGACGCTGTTGTTGCAACTGAAGAAGACACCGTACAAGATGCTGATTTCACTGCAACCGACGATACGTCACACCAAACTGTGCAAGAAGACAACGAACCAACAGCAAGCGAATGATCGGGAATCTAGGGCAACGCATGATCACAGGTGCTGTTTTTGGCACCCTTGTCATCGGCTCTATGCTCTGGAATCCCTATGCGTTTGCATTTGTATTTTCATTCTTCATGGTGGTCGGTTTATGGGAATTCTATCATTTCTTTAAACAGCACAACGTAGTAGAAGTCTCTAGTGAAATCGGAATTTTCATCGGGATTTTCATTTACATACTTCTGGTCGGAATTAGTTTTGAGTGGTTTTCGGTTATTTCATTGAGTCTTATTTTTCCTCTTTTTTTCACGCTTATTCTCAATGAGCTTTGGGCTAAACACCAACATCCTTTATTGAATATATCCGTTTTGGTTTTCGGAATCATTTACGTGGTAGGTCCTTTTTACCTCAGTATTGACCTTCATGTAAGAGATACCTCGCCTCTACCTAAAGTCTTGGGCATGTTTCTGCTCATCTGGACCAACGACTCTTTTGCCTATTTCACTGGTCGTTTGTTTGGAAAGCGAAAACTTTTTGAGCGCATTTCACCAAAAAAAACATGGGAGGGCACTATCGGGGGCATCCTTTTTACACTATTGTTGGGATTTATCATCGGCACTTACATCAACAAAGGAGAGGTTTTGTTCTGGATGATTTCCGCACTTATTATTGCACCAGGAGCCATCTTTGGAGATTTGCTTGAGTCTTTGTTCAAAAGAAGTTTGCAAATCAAGGACAGCGGTAAAATTTTACCTGGTCACGGCGGCGTTTTGGACCGTTTTGATGCCGCTCTTTTCACGATACCATTTTTTTATTGTTGGTCTATAATTTATCTTTACTGGAAATGATGACTTTTCACCGCGAAGGCCGCTCCATTATGCTCGGGAGCATTTTACTTTTTCTTGGCTTGACTGCCTTGAATTACTATTTGCTGGCACCAACAATATATTGGCTCTTTCTTTTTCTAGAGCTTGGCTTGATCGTATTGCTTTACCTCATTATTCAATTTTTTCGCATTCCGAATCGCAAATGTGTTGGAACATCGCAAGACATTATGTGTCCTGCGGACGGCAAAGTGGTGGTGATCGAAGAAGTAGAAGAAACTGAATACTTCAAAGACAAACGCTTACAGGTTTCCATTTTTATGTCGCCTCTGAATGTGCATGCTAATTACTACCCAATTAGCGGTGAGGTAACCTACACGAAATACCATCCTGGCCTTTTTCTAGTAGCATGGCATCCCAAAAGCAGTACCGACAATGAACGCAGCACCTGTGTGGTCAAGCACCAAAATGGAAACGAAATTTTATTCCGACAAATTGCCGGTGCATTGGCAAGACGCATTTGCTACTACGCACAAACCGGAGATAAAGCTACTCAAGGTGGAGAATTTGGGTTTATCAAATTTGGATCTAGGGTTGACTTATTTTTGCCTTTAGGCACGAAAATTGATGTGCAATTGGGGCAAAAAGTCCAAGCTAAACTCACAAAGCTTGGCACTTTAAATTAATTTGTAACTTTATAAAAAAAAACGCCATGAAAAAAGTATTTGTAGCAATTGCCCTTACCACTTTCGTTGGTTCTATGGCAAGCACAGCTTATGCAGCTGTAAACGGAACGCAAATCGTTAAAAAAGACGACGACAAGCGCAAAAAGAAAAAGAAAAGCGCAAGCTGCTGCTCGGCTAATGGCCAGCAAAAATCTTGTTCTTCTTCTAGCACGACTCAAAAGTCTTGCTCAGGTGAGAAACACTAATTCGTTGCAATAATGACAACAACAAAAAAGCCGGCTTTCGCCGGCTTTTTTGTTGTTGTCATTTTTCTAAAACTTCACTACGAAGCATAAATCTCTTGATACTGGTTTTGGTATTTTTCAAGTATTTTTTTGCGCTTGAACTTGAGCGTTGGTGTCAGTTCTCCACCTTCAATACTGAATTCTTGCGGCAATAACTTGATTTTTTTGAGTTGTTCCCATGAACCGTATTCACGATTGATTTCGGTGATCTCTTTTTGAATTCTCTCGAATATTTGTGCATTTGCAATGACTTCCTCATTTGATAAACCTTCAAAATTCAGCTGATGGCGTTCTGCCCACTCACGCACAAATGCGAAGTTAGGAACAATAAAGACGGCCGGGAATTTCTCACCTTCACCGATGACCATAGCCTGCTCGATGAAACGAGATTGCTTGAGTCTGTTTTCCATTGCTTGAGGCACAATGTATTTACCGCCAGAAGTTTTAAATATTTCTTTTTTACGGTCGGTAATTTTGAGGAATTTGTCTTCTTGAAATGTGCCGATATCACCCGTACAAAACCAACCATCGGCATCGAATACTTCTTTGGTGGCAGTTTCGTTCTTGTAGTACCCCATCATGACATTCGGCCCCTTCACTAAAATTTCGCCATCTGCGGCAATTTTCACTTGAACTCCCTCTACAAGGGCCCCAACCGATCCAATTCGAATACCGGTATTGAAATTATTAACTGAAATCACAGGAGAGGTTTCAGTAAGCCCGTAACCTTCCAAAATTGGTATATCTGCAGCCAAAAAGATACGTGCAAGGCGTGGTTGTAAGGCCGCAGAACCGGAAGCAATTGCTTTTACATTACCGCCCAACGCTTCTTGCCACTTGGAAAAAATGAGTTTGCGCGCAATGGCTAATTTAACTTTGTAAAAAGCAGACTTACCAATCACATCATATGACTCGGCAACGCCTACAGCCCAGAAAAATAGTGCGCGTTTAATACCTGTAAGCTCTTCACCTTTGGCCATGATTTTATCAAATACTTTTTCAATTAGGCGCGGCACAGCAGAAAATACATCGGGTTTGACCTCTCGAATGTTGTCTCCGATGGTATCCATAGACTCGGCAAAATGAATAGAGCATCCGATATACATGTACAGGTAATGTAGCATGCGCTCATAGATATGACAAACGGGTAAAAAGCTGAGTACTTTTGAATTTTTGTCTGCCGGAATGGGATCGATACAAGCCGCTACATTAGATAAAATATTGGCATGTGAAAGCATAACGCCTTTTGGGTTACCAGTTGTTCCGGAGGTATAAATAATCGTGACGAGGTCCGCTGTTTTGACCGCCCGCATACGTTGTTCAACGGCTTCGATGTCTGTCTGGCCTTTGACGGCTTCGATTGCAGACCAATGCGTACAATTCTCTAAATGATCAAATGAAAATAAATGCTTGAGACTTGGTACGTCGGCCCGAACTGAGCTGATCTTGTCCACTAATTCTTGATTGGAAACCACACAAATTTCAACGCCAGCATCGTTGAGGATAAAACGGTAATCTGATTCTGAAATATTGGGATAAAGTGGCACTAAAATGGCGCCCACTTGTTGAACTGCGATATCTAGGATATTCCATTCGAAGCGATTTGAACTGGCTACGGCAATGCGGTCACCGGCCTGAACACCCATAGAAATAAGACCTCGAGATACATTCATTGCCGCTTCGAGAAAATCGGCTGTCGATAAAGGAATCCAAATACCATTTGTTTTGGTAACAAACATGTTTGGATTTGGATAATTTTTAAGCTGATGTCTAGGGACATCAAACAAGCGATCTATAGTTAGCATATTTCTGGTTTAGGGATGAAAAATAGCAATTCTGTTTCAATTAGAGAAACAAAATCACAAAAAGGCTAATCAGTGCCAAGCTCAAGATGTTGAGCAAGAAACCAAAGCGAATCATCTGTTTGATCTTGAGATAGCCAGAACCAAAAACAATGGCATTGGGGGGTGTTCCGACTGGCATCATGAAGGCCAAACTTGCACCGAGCGTCAAGGACATCGCCAGCGGAAGCAGGGGCAATCCGGTTTGTTGCGCAAAAACCCCAACAACCGGAATAAATAGCGTCACCATTGCAAGGTTTGACAAGACCTCTGAAATAAAAATAGCTAAGGTAGTGAGTAATAGGATTGCCCAAAAGACACTCATCTGATCAAACTGTTTGAATCCTGATGAGAGTAATTCTAGGATCCCATTTTGCTCTAATACAGCGGCCAAAGCCAAACCGCCACCAAACAACAATAAAATTCCCCAAGGTAGCTTTTCTGTATCGGACCACACCAATATCTTAGGTGACCGCTTCTTTTCTGTTGGCACCAAGAACATGGCTAGGGCACCAAAAATGGCCGCGTTCTCATCTCGGTACTTCCAGCCAAACTGCTGTTCAAATAACTCGCGAAAAATCCATAAAAAGGCAACTCCAGAAAAAATCCATAATACGCGCTTTTGGGCGGTAGTCCACGGAATAGTATGAAAATGTAAATCGTGTACATCTTTGCGTTCTGCTCCCAAAAAATAGTTGAAAATGAGAAACATAAGGAAGAGTAGAACAAGAGAAAGGGGCATGCCGATTTTCATCCAGTCCATAAAACTCACTTCTATATTGAAATTTTCGGCTAGAATACTGGCCATTTGTGTATTAGGGGGTGAGCCAATGAGTGTGCCTACGCCTCCGATATTGGCTGCATACGCTATGGACAACATCAAAAAGACACTAAATCTGGACTGCCGGTGTGCTGGAGGCATGGCCTCTATAACCGCCATTGCCATTGGAAGCATCATGAGTGCTGTTGCAGTATTGGAAATCCACATGGAAATGAGACCAGTGCTGAGGATAAAACCCAACAGAATATTGGACTTTTTATCACCTACTACAGCAATAATTCGCCGGGCGATTTGTTCGTGAACGCCCCACTTTTCCAAGGCGAGCGCCATTACAAAGCCGCCAAAAAACAAGAAAATATTGGAATCGCCGTAACATTTAGCAAGATCTTGAGGCGCCAACAATCCGAATGGCACAGCTAATAAAAGGGGTAATAAAGCGGTCAGATAGACTGGAATCCATTCGGAAATCCAGAGTACAATCATGAGGCCTGCTAATAGAATAGCAAATACTTGATTGGTGTCAAGGCCCCACATTGGGAGAAATGTTATTTGTTAAGCGCGTTGAGTGCGTCGACAAAATAATTGGCTTTTGACTCAACTTCTTGAGCAATAGCACGGAATTCGGCCTTTCCTTTGGCCTGATTCATTTTGGACAACATTTGATCTTGAAAATCTGCTGCTTCGTCTATGAGCTTGGCCGAACGGTCCGCTTTGTTGGGTGCGGTCATTTCAAAGAAAAAACATTCTTCAACTACATCAAAAACCATTTCGTTGATGTTTCTTTTGAGGATTCGCTTATTGGCCATGGTGCTTAATTTTTAACAAATGTACGCATTTTCAGGCTATTTTTGCATATGTCTTATCCCCTACTCACCATTGCCAAAGGCAAAGAGCATTCTATTCAACGCAAACACCCTTGGGTTTTCTCGGGGGCCTTGGCTTCAGACACCGCAGAACTTCAAGACGGCGACCTCGTTTGCCTGACCACTAAGAAGCAACAAATATTGGGTATTGGGCATTTTCAACACGCCACCATTGCCGTCCGGATGCTCAGTTTTGACTACGAGACAATCGATGAAGCGTTTTTTGAACGAAGACTGTCAAATGCCTATCAATTGCGCCTTAATATTGGCCTACTGCACACCAACAATAATATTTTTCGCATTTGCCACGGCGAAGGAGACCTGCTACCTGGTCTCATTATCGATTTTTATAATGGGGTTGCTGTCATTCAATGCCATTCTTATGGGATGTACCGCCAAGTAGCGCAAATTGCCGCGGCTCTTCAAAAAGTGATTGGGCCAGCACTTAAAGCCATTTACCATAAATCATCAGATACCCTTCCCAAACGAGAAGAAATTACCGATGGCTATTTATTCGGAGAAGTAGCGGTTCCGCATTTGGCTATTGAGAACGAGGTCAAGTACCATATCGACTGGATCAACGGACAAAAAACAGGTTTCTTTATTGACCAGCGTGAAAACCGCACACTCCTTGGCAAATATGCCAAGGGTAAAAAAGTGCTCAACACCTTTTGCTACTCAGGCGGCTTTAGCCTTCAAGCCTTGCAACACGGTGCTACACTTGTGCACTCCTTGGATAGCTCCAAAAAAGCCATTGCGCTCACCGATGCAAATATCACGCTGAATGAATTCGAGCAACGACATGCATCTATTGTAGACGATGCGATGGACTACATGAAAAACCTTGCCGAAGACTACGACGTCATTGTTTTGGATCCGCCGGCTTTCGCCAAACACCGCGATAAACGCCACCAAGCCATTCAGGGTTACAAAAGACTCAATGCACATGCCATCAGACAAATCAAACCAGGTGGCCTCATTTTTACCTTTTCTTGTTCACAAGTTGTCGACACCCAGCTCTTCACCAATACGGTCATTGCCGCAGCAATAGAAGCGGGTCGCTCTTGCCGAATTTTAGAGCAACTTCACCAGCCAGCTGACCACCCAATTCAAGCTTTTCATCCAGAAGGCGCTTATTTAAAAGGTCTGGTCATTCAAATTGATTAAATGCTCGCACTCAATTATAAAACCATCCTGAGCGTTGCCCTTCCAATGATGGTCACGGGCTTTATCCAATCCATCGTCTTATTGACTGACGCTTCCATGATTGCGCGCTACTCGACCCACGCTTTTGATGCTGTCGGGAACGCAGGTCTCATGTATGTCACACTTTTTATGTGTTTGGCCGGCATGGCGGATGGCGCACAAATCATCATTGCAAGGCGCATTGGTCAAGAAAAGCCAGAAGCAATCGGCCAAGTGTTTGGTACGACCATTTGGGTTCTTACTACACTAGCCATAGGTCTATTTGTATTGCTTTATTTTTTAATGCCCAACTGGATTTTGGCCTATTCCGAACAAAAAGAGATTGCGCAGCTCCAAGGTATTTATATAGAACACCGCAGTTTTGCACTGTTTTTTGCCATGATTACGCTTTCTATCCAAGCCTTTTTCTTGGCAGAAGGTAAGTCTTGGGTTGTCTTGGTCACTGCGCTACTGACAGCCTCTAGCAATGCGCTGCTGGACTATTTGCTCATTTTTGGTGAATTCGGATTTCCAGAACTCGGTATCAAAGGCGCCGCTATGGCCTCCACAATTGCCGACGGAATTGGCATGCTGAGTATGTGTTGCTTTCTCCTTTTTTCAGTAGAAAGAAAAAAATACAACCTACTCAAATATTTTAAATTTGATTTCAACTCTGTTAGAGAACTCATGCGTGTCGGGAGTCCGCTGATGCTCCAGGGTTTTTCGGCTTTGGCAACCTGGACACTTTTCTTTACATGGTTAGAACAAAAAGGAACCTTTGATTTAACGGTCTCTCAGAATATCCGCTCGATTTATTTTCTGGCATTTGTTCCTATTTGGGGTTTTGCAGGCACGACTAAAACCTATATTTCTCAATATTTGGGCGCTCAAAAAAAAGAGCTCATACCTGTTATTCAGCGCAAAATCCAGTTGCTTACTGTAGTTTTCATGTTGTGTACCTTTCACGGTGCTATTTTTTACCCCGAGGCCATGATCAGAATGGTAAACCCTGCAGAGGCTTTTGTCGCAAAAAGTGCCGATATCCTTAAATTGATTGCAGTTTCCATCTTGTTGTTTGGATTCATATCCGTTTATTTTCAGACCATCCACGGCAGCGGAAACACCCTTCATTCGATGCTCATTGAATTTTTCACGGTAGGTATTTACAGTGTTTTTTGCTTTCTTTTTATAAAGGTTTGGGCCTTAGATATCTATTGGATTTGGACCGTAGAATACATCTATTTTGGCGTTTTGGGTATCATTTCCATTACGTATCTTCGCACGACCAATTGGCAAAATAAACAAGTATGAGTAATGCACTCCGGATTGTATTTATGGGAACACCTGCTTTTGCGGTGCGCATTTTGGATGAACTCCATAAAAGCGCGCATCAAATTGTTGGGGTGGTTACTGTTCAGGACAAACCGGCAGGAAGAGGTCAAGTCTTACAGCAAAGTGCGGTAAAGCAATATGCTGTGACGCAAAACTTGCCATTGCTGCAGCCCGAAAAATTAAAAGATGAGGCTTTTGTCGCTGCGCTGCATGAATGGCAAGCCGATGTTTTCGTTGTGGTCGCTTTTCGGATGCTGCCTCAAATTGTTTGGAAAATTCCTAGGTTAGGCACCTTTAATCTGCATGCTTCTTTACTTCCGGCGTATCGCGGCGCAGCGCCAATTAATTGGGCAATCATCAATGGTGATCAAAAAACAGGCGTTACCACCTTTTTGATCAATGAACAAATAGATGCGGGGCATATTTTACAACAGGCCCAAATCGATATTACGGAGAACATGTCGGTTGGTGAACTCCACGATGCCTTGCAAGAATTGGGTGCAGCACTGACAGTTCAGACCTGTAACGCATTAGCGCTTGATGAGGTCATTGCGCTACCTCAAACTCCCATTGAAGGCCCACGCGCTTTGGCGCCCAAATTATTCAAAGAAAATACCGAGCTGGACTGGACAAAAACAGCCCAAGAACTACACAATTTTGTACGCGGACTTGACCCGTACCCAGCGGCTTGGTGTAAATTGTGGTCAGCACAAAAACAAAATTGGGTTCAGTTTAAACTATTCAACGCGCGCATGAGCGATCTTAATTGCACCCGAAAAGAGGGACCTATTGCGCACAAAGACGGCATCTTATTTCCGTGCGGCGGCGATACCACACTACTGATCAAAGAAATTCAGATGGAGGGCAAAAAACGCATGGATTACAAAGCATTTTTGGCTGGAAATGATTTAAATCTATTTTCTTATCGGAATTTAAAACGCTAAAAGTTTGATTTGCAAATGATTGAGAAAATGCTTAGCTTGGTAAGACAATTCCATAGCCATGGCAAGACTTCTACTTCTCTTATGTTTGATCTCCAAAGCTGCTTACAGTCAAAACCAAAAATCTTGGCAATTCAGTACGCCCATCAATTTTGAACACAAAGAAGATTCCTCCGAAGCTAATTTTTATGGAGTTTGGAAAGAAGTGCCTGAAGATCGTACTATTTTTAGCAAAGCCTTCGCCAATCCTAAGGGGCATACCAAACATATTTTTAGCTCAGTTCCTTTGCACTACACCGATGAAAATGGCAAGTTGTTATCTCTTGAATTGAGTTATCAAGAAACAGCCGACGGTATCTTTTTTAATCAACAAGAATTTCCAATGCACTTACTTAACGATGGTAGTTTTGGGATTCAATTTGATACTGAGGCCTACGTTCGAATCGGTTCCGTGACCAAATTGAATGGCGCCGATGTGCAAAAGAATATCGATGAAATTGGAGCCTTTTCTTATGCATCGTATATCGGATTTCCACTCAAACAACAAATTGAATTTGGCAACGGTAAAATCGGTTTTCATTACAGACTTTTGGAACCACTGAATCAAGCTAATACTGATTTGGTTATTGACGAAAAATTTCTTCTTCCAAAAGGCTGGTCTATAGTCATGGATGTAACACCAATCCAAAATTTGATTATCGACCAAGCGGGCAAGAACCGCGCTGTATTGACCAACATTCTTTGTTACGACGCCGCGAAAAATTTACTTGCTGTGCCCATTGAAATTCAGGGCAATTTCTTGCGTATACGTATTCCTGATGCATGGATCAATGATCCCGCACGCGTCTACCCAATTACCATTGATCCGCTTATTGCCGGCATCCCAAGTATATGGAATGGAGGCCAGATGCCTTCTTGCTTTATGCCCGCGTACAACGAAGACAGTATCCAGGTTACCATTCCTGCGGGCGTAACACCGACAGGCGTGTATGTAGATGCGAGTTTTTACGCCAACCCTTTTACTTTTGCTACTATGTCACAAGGGTCTATGTATTTTAGTACTTCTTGTGGTGCTTCTCAGACATTTACGGTTACCGGCGCTACAGCTGGTCTTGCCGGTACGGCATACCTCGATAGTTTTAACTTAATGAATCCATTGGTTTGTTGCTTGCAAAAATCATGTAACCCCATTCAGTTTTGGGTAAGTATGCATCTCGGGCGTAACGCATATGGACCGGGCTGCAATACCAATTACATCCTTTACGATCCGTTCACCACGAGCTGGCCATTTAAAGTCATTGTATATGGGCGAACACCAGAGTCTTACGGTAACGAATGGTATACCGCTCAAACACCTATATGTTCGAATAAATGCCAGGTATCAGCAACTGCCTATGCACGATATGGCGTTCCGCCCTATACATTTTCACATCCTTGGACATCTACGATAGGAACGGCCGGACAAAATGCAGGTTGTAATACGGGTGCAAGCAATTTTGTTTTTACGTTAGACGTTCCTAATTGTCCTGTTTACTGCGATTCTAATTATACCAGTTTAAGCATTCCGCCTCCTGTTGTTACGGATGCTTGTGGATCTGTGATTACCGGGCTGCTACCAGCCACTAAACCGCTCATTGCTGCCATTGAACCCGACTTGACTTATGACAGCATTATTTGCAATGGTACGGCCATTCAAATCCTAAATCCGCCTTGTATTCCCGATGGTGTTACCCAATTTTACGATGCGAATTCGCAAGGATTTGGAGATGTCAATACCCAATTGGTTAATTCCTCGGATTCGCTGTTAACCACCACTTATTATTTCTTTGCAGAAAGACAAGGCTGTTTTTCTGATACGATAGCGGCAAGCGTAACCATTGTTCCCAACCCAACTGCAGTGATAAACTTTAACCCCAACCCGCTTGTGGTTGGTAATTCGAGCAGCATAAGCAATGCTTCACTTAGCACGGTTAGCACTGTGTTTACGGGCATTTGGACGAGTTCAGATAGCACTTGGATGCTCGATTCGGCCTTTTTCGTTTCATACGATGCGCCGGGTTCTTACACCTACTGCCTTGAAATTGCCGACGACTTCGGCTGCACGGATAGTATTTGTTCCGTATTGAATGTTGTACCGGCTACCATTGAGAACATCAATGTAGTCACGCCAAACAACGACGGCATCAATGATGAACTCTACTTTCAGTACCTCGACTTTTATCCAAATGCCCAAATTCAGATTTTAAACCGTTGGGGACAGCTCATTTTTGAATCGAAGGATTATCAAAACGACTGGAATGGCGCTTTGTTTACAGAAGGAACTTATTTTTACAAGCTATATATTCCGGGGCTTGATAAAACGCTACAGAGCTTTTTTGTACTTGAAAAATAATTACTGAGGAATATCGAAAGAAATACCAAAACGCAACGGATATACGCCTGCAGTATAGCCTTCTTTGAACATACTGAGCAGGGCATAATTGGCAAATACCCCAAATGGCCCATATCCGACACGAACCGTTGCGTCTAGCATCCAGGTATTGAGGTTGAAATCTGACTTGGTCGTATTATCGAATTTATCGCCATTTGCATATTTACCGGTTAGGCGCTGATGACTATACAAACGCACACCACCCACAACACCGGCATTCAAATAAAACGCGCTAGAAAAAGATTTATTTGTAGTAAAATCAAGCAAAAGCGGAACGGTCATGTAGACCGAATAAAGCGAATTGCGTTTGTACACCTGTGAAATGTCTGTTACGGCAAATGTAGAAGTGTCGGTGTGCATAAGAATATAAGAGGAGGTGAGTTCCATCGTGTTAAAATGAAAACCATAGCCCGTTGTAATACCGAACACATCCTTAATTAAGGAGAACTTGTGCTGAAATGAATTGAGGTTGAAAACCAAACTTTTACTGACGTTGTTTTCCCAGTATGGAGCAGTAGCAAAAGTGGTGTTCAGGTCTAAAAAACCAGTTGTATTCACTTGCACACCGATTTCAAAGCCCGTCCAGTGTGGTTTACCGTAAGAGAGCTCTTCTTCGAAATCTAAATCTAGTGGCGGGTCTAAGTCGAAATCAAAAAGGATTTGCAAACGATAACTCGCTTCAATCGGATCACCATTTTCACCGACAGCTGGTGACCATTTTGGCATATTGCGAACGATTTCCAGCGCTGCGGTATCGAGCGTTGCATTATAACCCAATTCGATCAAAGGGGCTTTTACTGAACCATCAGCAGCAATTATAAAAGCAACATATACGGATTCACCAAAAGGAAAGCTCTCGCTGGTATCGGCAAAAATGAAGGCTTCTACCTTTTCTTTGACGTAGCGATCTAAAGAGTCTTGACCACCTGGAAATTCAGGGGTGCTTCGGCTTTCAGCGACCTCAACAACCTCCCAAACTTCAGTAGCATCCATTGGCGGCTCAGCAACTTCATTTGCAACCTTGACATTTGTATCTATTTTTTCGACTAATTGCGGTTTTTCCAGCACTTGCGCAAGGAGGTTATTTGAGCAAACAATAAGGAAGAGCAATAATATGTTTTTCATAAGGAGAATTTCTCCAAAGATAGAAATTTAAAATAGCATGCTCATTTTTAATAAGAAATGTCGGCCAGCTTGCGGATAATAGAAGTTTTCAGTTGTGGTTTGCCCTGCGTATTGGTAACTAAATGTATAGCCGTTATTGGCATACATTGCGTTGAAGAGGTTGTTAACGAGTAAACCTATTTGAAGTTGCTTGGCAAATTCCTGTTTGATATTGTAATTGATGCTCAGATTGGTAAAAGTAAATGGATCTAAACTGCGTGCAACATTAGAGGTGTTGTCTAAATATTGTCTAGAAACATATTTCGTTTGAAGCGCAATATTGCACCCTTTGATTGGCGCATATTGTACGCCAAGCGTTTGAATGAAGTTGGGTGAAAAAGCCAAGTCTGTGGTGCCATGATTGATTTGAATCTGGGTGTAGTAAGGATCGGTATCGAGGTAGACATCGACGTACTCCACAAAATTCAAAACTTTGTTCTGGCTTAGTGTGGTAGCACTTTGCAAACGGATTTTTGAATGAATTTGATAGCCAAGCTCGAACTCTAGGCCAGCGCGGTAACTTTCATCGACATTAGTGCGGGTATAACCGCCCACATCGTTGATTTGACCCGTTAACACCAACTGATTTTGGTAGTACATCCAAAATAAATTAGCCTGTAAATCCAATTTTCCAAAATTATCATAACGATAAGCTAACTCCGTGTCGAATAAGCGCTCTGGAACTGGGCGGTTAGCCGGGGTGCTCTCGCGGAAATCGCGGCGAACAGGTTCTCGGTTGGCTATACCAAATGAAGAGAACAACTGATGCGCACCAAAACGCTGAGCAATGGATATTTTCGGGTTGAAGAAATTGAAATTGACGTTTTGTGTGACATCTGTAAGCACCCCACTGACTTGATCCACACCCAAAAATTCATAAGCAATGCCGCGGTATTGGAGGTCTAAAGTGAGATCGAGGCCGTTTTTTTGATAATTGGTTTTCAAATAAGTGCTCACTTCGCTTTTTAGTGCATCATTGTCATAATAACGATCATAAATTTGGCTATTCGAGGCATATTGCGCCCAAATGATTTCACCAAAATGCGCGCCCGCATAACGATTGGCAGCTCCTCCGAAAATAAAATTTAAATGCGAGCTATGTCGGTAATTCAGCCCGTAAATCAAGCCAACGAAATGGTTATCGAGCCAACGTCTGCGGATGAGATCCGTTTGCGCAATTGTATCAATCCCCAAAACAACTTGGTCTATACCGTAGTCACTGAGGTCGTCTTGATTGCGGTATTCTTCATAGTAACCGCGGCCGTAAGTATAATGTGCAGCGGCATTAAAGTTTAGTTTCTCTGAAAAACGATGAATAAAATGCAATTGATAATTGTCTTGATTGTAGTTATCTACTTGGCCTGCATACGTATAGTAATTATAAGTTCGACCAGAAGTAAGTAGGTTTTGCGTTTCGGCTTCGCTAAGACCATTTCGAGCCGCATAAGCGAGCATGCCCAAAGAATCACCGCGGTAACGGCTTTCTGGTGTGCCGTACCAAGCTTGATAGGTGCGTTCAGCGCCAGTCAATACGACAGCCTTCCAAATGGATTTTTCGGTAAGATAAGTTGCTGTGAGCCCCATAGATCTGAGATTACTTGTTGCCCGATCTAAGTAGCCGTCTGAACGAATTTCAGAAACCCTGGCCTCCAACGCAAAACGTTTATTGAGTAAGCCTGTTCCGGCAGAGATAGTACCGCGCAGTGTGCCGAATGTACCGCCAGAAAGGTCAAGTCGGGCGTACGGATTGCTTTGTAAATCATTGGTTTTGATATTCACACTAGCGCCAAAAGCAGCAGCTCCATTGGTAGACGAGCCCACGCCGCGCTGCACTTGGATATTTTCTACTGAACCAACGAGATCTGGCATATTGACCCAATAGACGTCGTGAGACTCGGGGTCATTGACCGGCACGCCGTTGATAGTAACGTTAATCCGACTCGCATCTACGCCCCTGATACGCAAGCCACTGTAGCCGATTCCGGCACCGGCATCACTTGTGGTAACCACCGATGGCGTGAATTCCAATAAAGTTGGCATGTCTTGGCCAAAGTTTTTGGCATTCAATGTCCGTTTTGAAACAAGCGTATTGTTGGGGGCATCTTTGGCGCGAAGGCCATTCACAACGATACCTTCGACTGATTGGATACGTTGAGAGGTATCGCTTGCGTCTTTGGTTTTACCCACTTGGGCCATCGTTAAATGACCACTCAATAAAATCAATAGTAAAAATCTTGTTTTCATTTCTTTAAAAAAATTAAACAAGAATAAGGGGCTAATTCTTGGTATTTCTATACAATTAGCGCGTCATCTTCCCTTCGTTGGCATTATCCAGATCAGGTTCAATGGGTGTAATCTCAGCCTTGCGGCACCCCTTAGAGACGGTACAAAATTAATTGAATAATCAGGGCGCGAACATTAACACCCATAAATTTCTTTCAAAAGTGAATAAAAAAAATTAAACCAAAAGCTGCGCAATTTGCACCGCATTCGTGGCGGCACCTTTGCGGAGGTTATCTGCAACAATCCAAAGATTCAAAGAATTGGCCTGACTCTCGTCTCGTCGAATGCGTCCGACAAACACGTCGTCTTTGCTTTGTGCAAAACGTGGCATTGGATATTCGAAAGCTTGAATATTATCTTGAATGGTAATACCAGGTGTTTGAGCAAGTATATTACGCAATTCATCGAGGTCAAAATCTTGAGCAAAAGTAATGTTCACGGCTTCTGAGTGGCCTCCAACAACGGGTACACGCACGGCAGTGGCTGTCACGTTAATACTTGGGTCAAGTATTTTTTTGGTTTCATTCGTTAATTTCATTTCCTCTTTGGTGTAGCCATTCTCAAGGAAAACATCGCACTGCGGAATGCAATTTTTATCAATTGGATATTTGTAGGCCATGTCACCGTTGATACCAGCACGCTCGTTTTCAAGTTGCTGAACCGCTTTAACACCTGTGCCGGTGATTGATTGATAGGTCGAAACCACCACGCGCTTGACACCATATTTGCGATGCAAAGGCGCCAAAACCATTACGAGTTGAATGGTACTGCAGTTTGGATTTGCAATAATGAGGTCATCTTTGGTAAGCAGGTGTCCGTTGATTTCCGGAACGATGAGCTTTTTGGTGGGATCCATGCGCCATGCAGAACTATTGTCGATGACGACGGTTCCTTTTTCGGCAAAACGAGGCGCCCACTGCAATGAAGTGTCGCCACCTGCAGAAAAAATGGCGATATCTGGCGAAGCCGCTACCGCTTCTTCGAGTCCGATTACCGCATATTCTTTGCCTTGAAACGTTATTTTTTTGCCCACGCTGTTTGTGGAGGCTACCAGCAATAATTCTGAAAAAGGGAATTTTTGTTCGGCCAATACTTCGAGCATTACTGAACCAACCATACCGGTGGCTCCAACGACAGCAACTTTCATTTGATTTAAAATTTTTTACAAAAATAAACTTTGTTTGTCATGCGCCTCTTCCCTATGATCATTTTCCTTTTGTCAACTTGTACACCAAGACCGGTAATTGCGCAAGTTTTTGACGATTTCCATGACCAAAGTCTATTTCAAGGTCTTGTTTGGGGTGGTGATTTGTACGAAGTTGTAACGAATTCAGGTCGGCAACTCCAACTTGCGGCAGATAGTAGCGGAAGTACCACCATTTATTTTACACCGAATACTTTGGATATGAATTTTGAGTGCCGCTTCTGGCTGCGCGAAAATTTGAGTCCTTCCGGATTGAACTTTGGTCGCTTTTATCTCCGTGCGGATCAAAGTGATTTATTAGCAGCCAACAACGCGCTGTATTTGGAATTTGGCGAAGCTGGAAGCCAAGATGCCCCTAAACTATTTTTGCGCCAAAATGGCGTAGATACGTTGTTGGCCCAGGGCCCAGCCGGCAGCATTGCGTCGGCTTTTCAAATGTTCTTTGAATTCAAATTGAGCAATGGGGTATACGAGCTCTTTGCACGCAATAGTATGGCCGCCGCAAACAACCTTTGGTTGACAGGGCTTATGCCCTGGCTGCCGGCTGGGCCCTATGCAGGCCTTGTGTTCATTTACACGAGCAGCAATAAACAAAATTTCTACCTCGACGACCTCTATTACGGTCCACTGCTAGCAACGGAAACACCACAAATCATCTTTACAGAGATCATGGCAGATCCCGAACCACAGCAAGGCCTGCCCAATACAGAATATCTCGAAATTTACAATGCCGGTGCTTTGAGTCAACAACTGAGTGGTTGGCAAATTTCGGACGCAAATGGCTTGTGTACACTACCCTCTTTTTGGTTGCACCCAGGCGCCTATGCCACGCTCGTGGCAACAACTAACAGCAGTGGCTTTAATCCCAATCGAACCATTGAAATTCCGGCTTTTCCGAGTTTGAATAATACAGGTGAGCTACTGCACTTATTTGAACCACTAGGTAATTTGGTGGATCAATTGAATTATGACCTTAGTTGGCACCAAGATTCTTTGGCCAAAGAAGGAGGATATAGTCTTGAAAGGCGCTCTTTGTTGGATCCGTGCTCGGCAGCAGACAATTGGGGTACGAGCGCAGCTACCCTTGGCGGCACGCCCGGTTTACCCAACGCCATCATCGATTTGCTAGCCGATACACTCGCTCCGCAACTTTTATTTGCAGAAGTCCGCGACACCAATCAAATTGCATTTGTTTTTTCTGAACCACTCGATAGCCTGATTTTAACCCAACTAGTTGTAGACCTCGATACCAATTTAGGTTTATTTACCAAAATTGTACTCCCGTTTTCTGCGACTGATGCGCAAGCACAACTGTTACTTTTATTTGACAATCCACTGCCAAAAAGCCAAGTGTTGTGGATCAATTTGAGCAATTTTTCAGATTGTTGGGGCAACACTGCACAGGCCCAAACTACGGTCATTCGATACGAAGAACCGCTAGCAGGAGATGTCGTTATCAATGAAATTTTATTTGATCCTCCGACGACCGGCTCAGATTTTATTGAACTCTACAACAAAACCAACAAATATTTGCAATTGAAAAACTGCAGTCTAAGTAACGGCCAAACAACTTATCCATTATTGCCAATGGTTTTAACACCTCATCAACATTTAGCTTTGAGTCCAGACACCGCATTCCTAGCAACAAATTATCCGTCAACACTCATTGCGCAAACCGCTGTTCAAATCCTGCCCTATTTCTACAATGACAGTGGAACTTGTATCCTCAGTTGCAATAATGAAGTGTTGGACGAGCTGCATTATGCGGCCAGTTGGCACACGCTTTTACTTGCAGATACAGAGGGTGTAAGCCTAGAAAGACTCGATCCCGACTTACCGACACAAAGTGCGCTCAATTGGTTTTCAGCAGCCCAAATAGCAGGTTTTGCAAGTCCTGGCAGAAGCAATACACAACAACTCAATGACAATGTGAAAGGAAAATTGATACTCGGATCCCCAGATTTCAGTCCGGATCTAGATGGCTACCACGACTTTTTGGAAATTCATTACGAATTACCTGCCCCAAACATGTTGGTTCAGGCAAATATCTATACGCTCGACGGCATTCTTGTAAAGCGACTTGTCATCGATGAACTATTCGGAACAGCTGGGCTGCTTATATGGGACGGCAGTTCAGAATTTGGAACAATTGCGCCAATTGGAATTTACATTCTCGACTTTAAAGCCTTTTCAACAGAACCAGGTGTATTTTTTCATCGCAAATTAAGTTTTTCGCGCTGTTATAAACGTTAATTTTGAATCAAACTCAATCCAATGAAACTATTTCTTTCTTTTGTTTTTTGTTTGAGCATGTTTGCCACTCACGCACAACGCTACACAAGTGCAATTGGCTTGCGCGGAGGCACACCCGACGTCACCTACATCAATGCCAAATACAGAATGAACCAAAAAGCTATTGAGCTCGGTATCGGTGGTAATTTTGGCGCTATTTGGGTTCACGGCAACGCATATCAGCAAAACGAACTTAACGACATTTTAGACCTGTACTATGGTTTTGGTGCCAATGTAGGAGTTGGTCAAATGAAGCAATTCGGCACTGACTACAGCGGTCTTGGCTTAGGGGTTAACGCAGTAGTAGGATTAGAGCACACCTTTGAGGATTTTCCATTTAATATTTCGCTGGATGCAGGCCCAGGCTTGTATGTTTTACCCAATTTGAAATTTGGTTTTGCAGCAGCCTTGAGCGTGCGGTATGTCCTCCACTAAAACAGATTTTTCTCCCGGATCTAAAAACTGGATCGCCAAATTTTTTGACTTATTCAAAAAAGGTGATTTCAGTATCGACACCGACCTCATTGCACAAAATGAAACGAACCTCACCCATTTCATTTCTCACCAAACAGGTCTGATCTACGGTACTGCTAAATCCTTCATTTTCTCCAATAACCTCGATAAAAAAAGATTCAACACCGACGAACAGCTTCAATTGTTGTTATTGGAAACACTGTTTTTTACCTATCTACGTAAGCAACAATCTATGAAGTCCAGCGAGACTTTCATCGGTGAGGTACTGGCTTTCTACAAAGGCTATAAGGGCTCCGGGATTTGGAAACAACTTCAATTCAAACTTACCCAAAACCCACACCGCAAACTTGAGCTCATATTGGCTTCTCGGGTCGGTATAAAAAGTTCATTTTTAGGCGCAAATTATTGGCTCAAACATTTATCCAATGCTTTCATTTTTTTAGATGTCATTTTATTTCGAGCGTACCTTGAGGGTGACACCACCCCGTTTTTAAAAAATCACGAGCGTTACACTTCTTCAATTTTAAATGGCCTTATTTATGCTGCATTCATCGACGGTAAGACCGAAGCCAACGAAAAAAAAATACTAAAGCATTTTTTGGCATCTGCCGCTTTACCCAAAAATTTACACCGGCTGTACAAAGAACGCAGTAAAATTGGCATTCCCGTTAAGTTACTCAAACAAGAACTTGTCAATAACACCTTGCTTGCTCAAATTACTTATGAATTTGGCCACCTTCTGTTGCAAAGCACGCATATAATCAGCCCAGAAGAAAAACAAAAACTCAAAACGCTAGGAGCCGCACTCGACATGACAACCGAGCAAATGCTCGAATCAGAAGAAATGTGTGCGGCATTCGTTGCTCAAAGTGGCCCAGAAGAACTTCTAGTCTACAAACAATCTACCGAAGCCAGTTTCGCCTTCAAAGAAACAAGCCAAAGATGGTTGCGCATAATTGGCAGAAACAAAGACCGCCTCATCACAGAAGTCAAAGAGAGTAAGGAATTAATGGCCCTGCTTCAAAAATCAACAAAGGAGGAGCTCAGTGCCGAAGAAAAGGAACAAGTCAAGGCTCAATTTTACGATATTTTGAAATCGATGCCTTCGTTGGCACTCTTTCTCTTACCTGGCGGCACCCTGATATTGCCCATCGTCATGAAACTCATGCCGGAACTGATCCCATCTGCTTTTAAAATCAATGAAGTAGCTAAAAAACAAAATGAAGATGAACTGTAAAATACATATCTACTTACTCAACGATCTTTTTTCTCAAGAAATCGCAGACGAATTACACAACGGGAAAGAATCAGCAGATAACCTGCGCTATGAGTGGGAGGATGAATTAGAAATCAATGTTGCGGTTCAAAGGGTAACTGAGCATGAGAATGGCACCTATACGCTTGCCGGATACGATGAAAACAATGAATTATTTTCGTACGCTATCTCAGAGATGCATCTTTTCGAAATCGAATCTGACGGTAATCCGAGTACATTCGTCGGTGGATCCAAATCAATTATCGATCATTGTTCCTACGAACATCAAGACCAAACACATACCATCAGGATTTATCTTAAAGATTACGAACCTATGGCCAATCCAGTGCCCGGCATTTTCATTGCATCTAAAAGCTTCCCCAAATCGCTTATCCGATGATTCAACTCAAAAACATCTCCTTAAGCTACCAAAAGCCGGTTCTCAAAGACTTACAAATCCAGGTCAAAAGAGGAGAAATTCTTGGCTTGGTAGGTAAGAGCGGTGCGGGTAAGTCCTCATTACTCAAAATTTGTGCAGGCTTACAAGATCCCGACACCGGTGAAATCTACATTGATGGCAGCAAGCAAACGCCTGTCAGGCATTTATTGGTTCCTGGATATCAAGGCATAGCTATTGTCAATCAGGACTTCAAACTTGACCCTTTTCATAGTGTTGAAGAGAATATCCGCGAAGCTATTTTACACTGGCCATATGCCAAACGCGATAAACGCGTTAAAAAACTCCTCAATCTATTTGGTTTGAACGATTGTAGCCAAACCAAAGCACATTTGATTTCTGGAGGCCAACAACAGCGCGTAGCCATAGCCAGAGCCATAGCAGACCAACCTCAGTATTTGCTTCTCGATGAGCCGTTTGGACACCTCGATGCCCATCTGCGCCAAAAACTCAGCAAATACCTAATGGACCTTCGAGACGAAGAAAATACAGGCATTATCTTGGTTTCCCATGAAGGACAAGACGTCCTCGGACTTTGCGACCACATCTGTATCCTGCAGAACGGTAAACTTTCAAAAAAGTATAGTCCGGAAAACGTATACTATCATTACAAGGCACCCGACCGCGCAAGGCTTTTTGGGCCGCTCAATACCATTAAAATCAATGACGCCATTGTACATTTTAGGCCTGACGAATATATCCTGAGTGATGCCGGAATTCCAGTTGCTTTTCAAAATGCACTTTTTGTTGGTGGCTTGTACCTCAATTATGTCCGAACAGAACTCAATGAACAAGTACTTCTTTACGCCTTTCAAAAATTAACTGCAATAAAAGCCATTGAAATCAGGAAAAAATAAAACCCATAAGAGCCAATTATTGCTCAAAGCTTTTTGGCAAGCACTTAAAGAATACGTGCAAGAAGGCGCTTTTCATCACGGCGCGGCCTTGGCATACTACACTTTATTTGCTTTTATCCCCATTATTTACCTCACCACTTCCATCTACGGACGTATTATCGGGCAACAAAATATGCGGGAAATTGTCGGGTCCATTTTAAAATCAAGTTTAGGTATTCAAGATAGCGGTTCAATCTTAAAGCTTGTTGAAAGTATGTCCATAGACAAACCCAATTTTTTCTTGGAATTGGCTAGTATTGGCATCTTATTGTACACCTGCTCTGCCTTCATGATTTCACTCAAGCGCAGCCTTAATGAATTTTTCAATGTCAGTAAAAAAAGCCGACAAGAGTCTAATTTATTCATGGAAATCATCGGTTTTCGTTTTGTGGGCGTATTGCTTTTAGCCATATTCGCCCTTGTGATCATTCTCTTTTATTTCCTACAAATATTTATTTTCTCGGCGCTAACCAGTTGGCTTCAATGGAACAATGGATTCGTAGATTTTTCATTACAAGTTCTCCAAGTACTCTTTACCCTTTTGTCGAATATTTTGATATTCAGTCTGATATTTAAGTATATGCACAATGCCAAAGTAACATGGCGTGTCGCACGAAACGGTGCAATTGCAACGGCGATATTGTTGTATTTGAGCCAGTGGCTCATAGGATACTACCTGCAACATTATTTCGTAATGGGTACGTTAGGGGTAGCTAATTCCATTTTTATCATGCTGGCTTGGGTGCATTATTCTGCCCAAATTGTCTTTTTTGGTGCAAAATACACGTATCAAATTGGCAAAGTATACAACGAGCGTATTCAGACTGCCGTTATAGAAACGAAGGAGGTTTCCTAAATTCAAGTTTCGCATCTCTAAAGATGCTCGATGTATTGCGAATGGTGAGCAAGAAGCTCTTATTGCCGCCGATAGGTACATAATAAAAAGACAATGCCCAACAATGCATATTTCGGTTCAAGGCAAAGTAGGCGTTCGTAAGACGACCCTCTTGTAAATTGAAATTCATATTTCCCGATACATTCCAGCGCTTCGTGAAACTCAGGTCACCACTCAAGACGAGTGTTTGAACAATGAGCCAAGGTGACGGATTGGTCGTCGAAATCGCTTGATTCGCTTGAATTCCGTATACATGTGAAATATTCATTTTCCACGGAATATCGTAATAAATCGCACGTTCAGGATGTAAAGCATAATAATTGAAATCGGCATTCCAATCTTGCTCATTGAAGAGCGCGCTGTGATCTTGTAATTTCTTACGGTCTTTCTTTGGTGCTAAGACCATTGTTGTTGTGAGGTTCGTCGTGGTCAATCGACCTAATTGTTGGCTATTCTTCCAGGCATAAGCGGCTTGGGTTTTACCGGTTGTATCCCAAGCATAAGGGCTCCATTGGGCATTGGAAACAAAATTGATCCAGTTGGCCGGGCTAATGCGCAAGTTTAAAGCCAAATCAGACAGCTGCATACTGTCTTTTGTGAAATCATAAAAACCAGTCAGTGAAAATTGGTCAATCAGTCTTAATTTTCGGTAACCGGTAATGGTATCCTGGTCAGATTTAAATTTGAGTTCGGCCGTATTATTGATACCAAATGTGAGTAAGGAGGCCTCGCGCACAGATCCGACTGAATAAACACTGCGCTCAAAGGGCGAATAAGTAATTGTGCTTTGATTCGGGCCAGCATTGACCGATACGAGCGGATTCCAGCCCGGCGTATAACGATAGCCTATATTGGGCGTCATGAGGTGACGCAAACGGGCTTGGCGTTTCCCGACAAAACGATAATACCCGTAAAGAACGGTTGTGGCGGTGAGGCTAAAATTCAGCTCATGCCGCATGCTCATTTGGCGAAGGGTGTCAACTTGGGTTTGGTTTGCCAACGGATCATAGGTTTTGGCAATTTGCTGAAAATTGATTTTATTGCCATAATTGAGGCTCGGATTGATTTTCACGGCATTTTTGAACAAACCCGCATTGGTTTGTATACTCAGACCCTGACTCACGCCATTCATAAATTGCTGACTAATTGCAGCGAAATCACCGTTAGTAAGCAACTCGTCCTGAAATTGTGAACGGTTCTGGGCTTCGAAATTGTAAGTAAGCCCTATTTGCTGTATGGTCTTTTTCCAAATCTTGTCTGCAGTTTCAAATACATTTTTAAACGGAAATACACGTGTGACATTCACGTTCATGACCGGACTCGTCAATGAAATATTTTTGGCAATCGAATTTTGCCTCAAGGACATTTTAAGTCCTGTATTAATGGGTTTCCCCGGAAAATTTCGGGCTAGGTTGATATCGGAGTTAAACGAATTGGAAAAATACTCCGGGTTGATTGGATCAAGTGAATTTTTGGATTGGTTGTCTGAGATGAAATTCACATTGGATGAAAAATCCCAAAATGGATTGGATTTGGGCGCTTTTCGGTGATTCCATGAGACTGTAACTTTATTGCGCTTGTCATTGGTAGGAAAACCATTGTTAAATTGCTGAAAACCCAAAGACAAGCGGCCATTGTAAGCATAGCGCTTGGCATAGTCGAGGTCATTGCGCAAACCCCACGACCCACGGCTGTATATATTGGCATAAACGGAGGTCTGATAATGGTCATTGATCGGAAAATACCAACCGAGGTTTTGAAAACCAAATCCGTAGGTAGACAATGGAATAAACTCTGGAAATAAAAGTCCGGACGTACGTTCTTTTTGATTGGTCGGAATAAAAGCAAAAGGAAGACCAAGCGGCGTTGGGATTCCAGATACCCACAAGTTCATGGGGCCTGTAACAATCCGTTCATTAGGTACAAGAACACCTTTGCTAAGCTGAAAATGATAGTGCGGCTCTACTAGATCGCAGGTCGTAAGAATGCCTTGACGCAGGTGAAGCTCTTTGTTGGTTTGTCTTTTGGCAGTACCCATTCGAAAATAGAATTCATCTTGCTTTATGGCCAAGGCCTTGATGTACGCTTTTTGGGTTTTGTAATTCATGCGCAGCGTTTCGCAGCGAATGGTCTCGGTACCTTCGGTAAGTTCGGGGAATTCAACTTTCGCATTTGTGCTATCCAATCTGTAGCTCGCTTCAACAATATTGGAGTCGATGTCAATTCGTATGTAGCCTGCTTTTATGGAGAATCCCTCGCTCTGAACTTCGGCATTGCCATAAAGATAAATGCGCCGATTGGGTACGTCGTGAACAATTTGATCACTTGCACGGTAAGTTACCACTTGATTTAAGCTTTCGCCATTCACATAAAGGGTATCTTGCGCTGTAACCATTCCATTTGCCCACATTATTAACAATGCAGCGAAGAAAAGTTGTAAAAAGCGCTGGTTTGTGCTCAAGTTGCTTACTTAGATTTGTAATATGCAGGAAAAACGTACAAAGCTACCAATTTTCAATGGCTTGCAAAAGAACGCAGTTACCGTCATTTTATTGGGTGTGCTGGTGCTGTGTTGTAAAAGCCCCATTTGGTCCCAGAGCAGTAAGATCAAAACGGTAGTCATCGATGCTGGTCACGGCGGACACGACCCAGGTTGTCATGGCGCACACAATAACGAAAAAGAAGTTTGTTTATCGATGGCCTTGAAACTTGGCGCGCTGATCAAAGAGCGTTACCCAGAAATTAAAGTCATCTATACGCGCACCACGGATGTTTTTGTAGAACTCGCTGAACGCGCCAACATTGCCAACCGCAACAATGCGGACCTTTTCATATGTATTCATGCCAATGCCGGTAGTACCACCGCTTATGGTTCAGAAACGTATGTACTTGGCTTGCATCGTACTGACGCCCAACAAAAAGTTGCCGAACGCGAAAACGCAAGTATTTCACTCGAAGACGACAAAGGCGCTAAATACCGTTCTTATGACCTTACACCAGATGGCATCATCGCTTTGCAATTTCAATTAGCGGTTTTTCACCGTCAATCTATCCTATTTGCCGAGATGCTCCAAAAAGAGTTCAAACGAATTGGCCGCTATGACCGCGGCGTCAAACAAGCAGGGTTTTTAGTCCTTTACAAAACGACGATGCCCAGCGTCTTGATTGAAACCGCCTTCTTACCAAACCCAACTGAAGAAAAACTCATCGGGACAGCTGAAGGTCAGCAAAAAATGGCCCAGGCGATGTTTCAGGCATTTGTCAATTATAAAAATGCCACTGAGGGGAAAACTGTAGTCGGCGGCACAACCCAACCAACACTCACAAACGAACCAAAACCTTCGGAAAACCCCAACGTAAAACCCGTAGATTTACCGAAAGAGGTGCAAAAAGAGCAAGGATTGGTTTTTAGGGTACAAATCGAAACTTCAAACAAACCGCTGGCTTTGAAATCCAGTCATTTTCAAGGTTTGGAAATATTTGAATATCAAGATAATACGCTCTACAAATACTGCGCTGGTGTCTTCCCCAATGACCTACAAGGTGCCAAAAATTATAAAAACGAATTGATTCAGAAAGGCTTTTCGCATGCATTTGTAGTCGCTTTCCTCGATGGAGAACGCATCAGTATTGAAAAAGCGATTAAATTAGCAGAAAAAAACTAGCTTGAAATTCTCCAAAGAAATCAAAGCCGCGCTCATCGCGCTATTAGCCATCGTAATCCTCATTACGGGCATTAACTTCCTTAAAGGCAATAGCTTTTTTGGTGGAGATGAAGTTTATACGGCATATTTCCCGAATTCTGGCCAACTGATGGTTTCCTCGAATGTCACCTTAGACGGCGTTGAAATCGGCAAAGTACTGAGTGTCAAGTCTAATCCAACCGGAGACTCTTTACACAAAGTCAAAATGACTTTTAATATCCATCATCCAGATATCCGTCTGCCAAAAGGAACAATTGTTGAAATCGGTTCTTTGGACTTCTTTACCAAGGCCCTAATTGTTCATTTGCCAGTAACTGGAAACGGTAGTTTTTATAAAGCAGGCGCAACCATTCCGGGTAGGGTTTCTAGCGATGTTGTTTCGCAAGTCAAGGCCTATGCGGATCCCATCTCACAAAAGCTCCAAACCATGATGCTTTCTGTAGATAAAATGGTTGGATCACTCACCTCATTTTGGGACACAACAGCTACCTCTGAACTCGAAGGCAGCCTCAAACAAGTCAAACTCACCATCAAAAAATTAGGTAATGTGGCCGATGAGCTCCAGGGTTTTGTGGCATCGGAACGCGCTCAGTTCTCTAAAATCATGGCCAACGTTGAAGCCATTACCTTGAACCTGCGCAAAAGCAACGACCAGATTACCGGCATTGTAGGCAATGCCAGAAAAATCACTGATGAACTCGTCACTGCTGACTTCAAAGGCACCATACTTGAGGCCCAAACCACGCTCAAAAAATTCAATATGGTTTTATCTGAAGTGGAAAAAGGCCAAGGCACACTCGGTAAACTTATCCACGACGACAAACTCTACGCTGAGCTTGTTGCCACCAATAATGACCTTCAAAATCTCGTCACCGATCTCGAGGCGCACCCAGAGCGTTATGTGCACCTCTCACTCATTGGCGGCAAAACAAAAGGCCTTCAACTTTCAAAGAAAAACGAGGACAAGCTCAATCAACTCTTAGATAGCTTGCCTGAATAAATGTAAATCATGCAACAACTCATCTTTGGCGCACTCACGCTTGCAAGTTTTGGATTCTTCGCATTCAATCTCCGCAAAATAGCGCAAAACATCCACATGGGTCTGCCGCTAGACCGCACCAATCGCAAAGCAGAGCGTTGGCGCACCATGTTACTTGTCGCGCTCGGACAGAAAAAAATGTTTACACGCCCCATTCCTGCGCTTTTACATTTGGCGTTGTATGTCTCTTTCATGATTACCCAAATAGAGCTCATCGAGATTTTAGTCGACGGCATCAGTGGATCTCATCGCTTTTTTCAAGATAGCCTGGGTGGCTTTTACACCTTCGTAATCAGCTTTATCGAAATCTTATCCGTGTTGGCGTTTGTTGCAACCATCTTCTTTCTTGCACGTCGCAACATGCTCAAGTTACCCCGCTTCAATATGAAAGAACTCGTTGGTTGGCCCACACAAGATGCCAATCTGATACTTGTTTTTGAACTTATCCTTATCAGCTTCATTTTTACGATGAACGGCGCCGATGAGGTATTACAATCTTATGCGGGCCATTCAAATGGTTTTGCCATTAGCGCTTGGTTAGGCCCGATTTTATTTGGAGGAAAAGGCACGCACACCCTCGAGATTTTGGAGCAAATTGGTTGGTGGGGACACATCATCATGGTTTATACTTTTATGAACTACCTGCCCTATTCAAAGCACCTCCACATTTTCATGGCTTTTCCAAACACCTACTTTTCCAAACTCGAACCTAAAGGGCAATTTACAAACATGCAGAGCGTGACCAATGAAGTAAAACTCATGCTGGACCCCAATGCAGACCCGTATGCCGCACCGGCTCCGGATGCAGTACCGTCTCGCTTTGGTGCAAAAGACGTCACCGACCTCACTTGGAAGAACCTCATGGATGCGTATAGCTGTACCGAATGTGGACGTTGTACCTCTGCTTGCCCGGCAAATACAACAGGTAAATTGCTCTCGCCACGCAAAATCATGATGGATACCCGAGACCGCATGGTAGAACTCGGTGACTTCAAACGCAAAAATGGCCCAGATGCTGAAGACGGCAAAAGCTTATTGGGATCATACATTTCAGAGGAAGAGCTCTGGGCTTGCACCAGCTGCAATGCTTGTGTTCAAGAATGCCCTGTAAATATTGACCCTCTATCCATCATTATGGACCTTCGCCGCTTTCTGGTCATGGAAGAGTCAAAAGTTCCGACAGAACTTACCGGCATGCTAACCAACATAGAAAACAACGGTGCACCATGGCAATTTGCGCAAACCGAGCGCATGAATTGGGCACAAGAAGATTAAGAAATTTGACGCAACATGAGTATACAAGTACGCACAATGGCCGACATGATGGCCTCCGGAGAAAGCCCAGATATCTTGTTTTGGGTAGGTTGCGCTGGCTCTTTTGATGATCGCGCTAAAAAAATCACAAAAGCACTCGTCAAAATTCTGAACCATTGCAAAGTCAACTTTGCTGTGCTCGGAGCCGAGGAAAGTTGCACCGGAGACCCTGCAAAAAGAGCAGGCAACGAATTCACTTTCCAAATGCAAGCGCTCATGAATATTGAGCTACTCAATGGCTACGAGGTCAAGAAAATTGTAACCGCATGCCCCCATTGTTTCAATACACTCAAGAACGAATACCCTGGTCTAGGAGGCACTTATGAAGTCATTCATCATACGCAACTTATCCAGGACCTCATCAATACGGGTAAACTCACCCTTGCCGACAACGGTACATTCAAGGGCAAGAAAATTACTTTTCACGATCCGTGTTACCTCGGGCGCGCCAACGATGTCTACGAGGCACCGAGGGCACTTATCGAAAAATTAGACACCGCCTTAGTAGAAATGAAGCGTTGTAAAACAAATGGCCTTTGTTGTGGGGCTGGTGGCGCGCAAATGTTCAAAGAAGCCGAAAAAGGCAACAAAGAAATCAATATTGAACGCACCGAAGACGCCATTGAAACAAGCGCCAATATTATTGCAACCGGTTGCCCATTCTGTAACACCATGATGACCGACGGCGTCAAGCACCTTGAGAAAGAGGAAGATGTCAAGGTTATGGATATCGCTGAACTGATTGCCAATGCTGCAGATCTCTGATATTTTAGTGCATTTTACCCCAACTTGCCGGGTTTGGGTTTTCATCGGACAGCGCAAGCTTGACCCCACCGAAGAAGCTTGGGCCAACGAACAGCTCTCATCCTTTACAGAAACTTGGCAAACACATGGCAAAGCGATGAACGCCAGTGGTTTTGTATTTGCCCAAAGCGCCTTGGTTCTTGTTGCCAACGAGGACGGCGTCAAAGCTTCGGGCTGCTCCATGGATAAAATCAATCACCTTGTCAAGCAAATGGGCACAGCACTCAGCATCGATTACTTCAATCGCATGAACACGCTTGTTTGGGATAACAATATTTGGCAACTCAGCACCTTCTCCCCTACCGAAACCCGCCGCACCGTTTCTGCAATGACACAGTTGTTGGGAGAGTTGATGTAAAAATTAAATTCTCAATACCCACCAGCACCGCCGGCAATTTGTTCTATAGGGTGCCAAGTTGTTTTGATTTCTTGAAATGCAGAAATAAAAGACAGTCCTTGGCTTGTATGCATTGTAAAATCTTCAGCGTAAACTGAGCAGCGCTTTAAGTTATCAATTGCTAATTCTTGAGCTGCTTTTAACAAATCGGCGTCTATACCTGCCAAACTCAACGCATTGACATCCATGTGGCCCGCGAGCGCGGGCAGCAACTCTGCTACCTGACCAGTAAGTATATTAACCACGCCGCCAGGAACATCTGAGGTGGCCAATACTTCGGCAAAAGAAACGGCGCTCAAAGGCTGATCCGAGTTGGCAATGACCACAACAGTGTTTCCACCTAAGATGACGGGTAGAATTTGGGAAATGAGGCCTATTAACCCGGTTCGCTGACACGCCACTACCCCTACAACACCCATTGCTTCTGGCACTGAGAAATTGAAATGTGGCGTAGCTACCGGATTCACACTACTGAGTAGCACTTGGTATTTATCGGACCAACCTGCGTAGTAAACGCAACGGTCTATTGCTGCTTGCACTTCGTTTTGTGCCTTATCTGGGCTGGCGCCCATACTTTGCAATTCGCTCACGAACGCATCTTTTCGATCTTCGAGCATTTCTGCAATGCGATACAAGATTTGGCTGCGGTTAAATCCTGATTTGGATGCCCAAGCACCCTGCGCTTTGCGTGCGGCCTGAACCGCATTGCGCACATCTTTACGAGAAGCCAAACATGCATTTGCCACATGCATTCCATTGGCGGCCAGCACTGGATAGGTTCTTCCACTTTCGGTGCGCGGAAACTGACCACCTATATATAGTTTGTATGTTTTCAGGATTTCCATTCGTTCTTGAATTGAAGGTAAGCACTAAGGCCATGGCGACCCCCCTCGCGACCAAAACCGCTTTCTTTGTAGCCACCAAAAGGCGAACTAGGGTCAAACTTATTATAGGTATTGGCCCAAACCACCCCAGCTTTTAACTGCGTGCTGAGACCAAAAATGCGTGCGCCGTTGGCCGTCCAGACACCTGCCGCAAGACCATACGGCGAATTATTCGCTTTTTGGATTACTTCTTCTATTGTTCTAAAAGTTTGCACGGTAAGTACTGGGCCAAAAATTTCTTCTTGCGCAATGCGGGCACTTTGCGCCACATCTAAAAAGAGTGTGGGTTTACAATAATAGCCATTGTCTGGAAGCTTGCCATCTGGCTGGAACATTTCTCCACCCTCTGAAAGCCCGACTTCGATGTAGTTTTGAATGGTTTCGAGTTGCTTTTTTGAGTTGATGGCGCCGATATCGGTATTTTTATCGAGCGGATTGCCCACATAAATACTTTTCAACCTAAACTTTAGTTTATCGATAACTTGATGGGCAATGGATTCTTGAACAAACAAGCGCGATCCAGCACAACAGACATGGCCCTGATTAAAGAAAATAGCATTGATAATACCCTCAACTGCCTGATCAATTGGCGCATCTTCAAGGATGATATTGGCCGATTTTCCGCCGAGTTCTAAGGTGAGTTTTTTATTGGTGCCAATACAAGCACGCTGTATTTGCTTACCCACAGCGGTGCTGCCAGTGAAGGCAATTTTATCGATATCAGGATGAGCCACCAAAGCTGCGCCGGTATCGCCGTAACCTGTAATGATATTCACCACCCCATCTGGAAGGCCAGCTTCTTGGCAAATTTCGGCAAACTTGAGGGCCGTTAAGGAAGTCGTTTCGGCTGGTTTTAAAACCACCGTATTGCCGCAGGCAAGCGCCGGTGCAATTTTCCAGGCGAGCATCAGCAACGGGAAATTCCAAGGCGTAATTTGAGCTGCCACACCCAACGCTTCCATTTGTTGGCCTGGGAAAGCTGCTTCAAGTTTGTCTGCCCAACCCGCATAATAAAAGAAATGATTGCAGGCCAAAGGAATATCGATATCTCTGGACTCACGGATAGGTTTTCCGCCGTCAAGGGTTTCGAGAACAGCGAGTTCTCGGGCTTTTTCTTGCATGAGCCTTGCTATGCGAAATAAATACTTGCCCCGCTCAGCCCCACTCATTTGAGACCACACATGCGTTTGGGCCTTGCGTGCAGCTTTAACGGCTACATCGACATCGGCTGCATTGGCTTGTGCAATTTGAGCCAGATGTGTTTCATCGGCAGGGTTTAACGACGAGAAATAAGTGGCGCTTTGCGGCTTTTGCCATTTGCCGTCAATATACAATTCATACTGCGCTTTGAGTTGTACAATTGCTGTTGATTCCAACGCAGGTTCTAAATTCCAAGTGTTATCGCTCATTATTAGTCGATTGAAAAGTATGTAGCCGACTGATACTTGCCAGTGACTTGTTTTTGATATTGCAGTAATAAATCATTGGCCAAACTACTTGCACCAAAGCGGTACCATTCGCTGCTTAGCCAGGCTTCGCCGAGCACTTCTTTGACCAACAATAAATGCTGTAGTGCCAATTTAGCAGAGGAAATTCCACCAGCAGGCTTCATGCCGATCATTTGTCCAGTTTTGTCATAGTGATCTTTGATGGCGCCCAGCATGGTTAAAACAACAGGAAATGTTGCTGCAGGCTGAATTTTTCCTGTAGAGGTCTTGATAAAATCAGCTCCTGCTGCAATTGCTAACTCTGAGATTTTTCTGATTTGGTCCAAGGTATCGAGCTCGCCTGTTTCGAATATTACTTTCAAACGCGACGGGCCACACAAGGCCTTAATGGCTGCAATTTCGTCGTAAACAAATTGGTAATCTCCGGCTAAAAAACGACCCCGAGAAATCACCATGTCAATTTCATCGGCACCGTTATCAACAGCGTATAAAGTATCTAATTTTTTGACTTCAAAAGGCGCTTGACCCGATGGAAATGCCGTAGAAACACTTGCTACTTTGATATTTGAGGAGCCTAATGCTTTTTTTGCCTCAGCGACCATTGTCGGGTACACGCAAACTGCAGCAACTGTGGGCAAACCTAGTGCTTGATCATGTAAGTGTTGGGCTTTGTAACAAAGCTGCCGCACTTTCCCAGGGGTGTCTTTTCCTTCTAAGGTAGTAAGGTCTATCATGGAGAGCGCCATGCGCAAGCCTTGAATTTTGGCAGCACCTTTAATGCTTCTGGATTGGACGCGTGCAATGCGCTCAACAGTACCAACTTGATCGATGGCTGGCGCATTGGCCAAAAGTGTAGCTAATTGATCAGAATGATGGGATTCAATCATGACCCAAAGTTAAAAAAACTTGGGCACGACCTTGTTAATCTTCTTCGGAATCGTCGTCATCGGCGGGTTCGTCGCCGTAGTCGTCGTCATCTTCTTCGTCGTCGAGGTCGTCGTCTTTGATGTCGTCTGGTTTGTCAAAGTCGTCGAAGTCGTCGTCGTCCTCGACAACTGGCTTGGCTTTGGGCTGAACTTTATTGATTTTGACTAAGTAAATAACTTCGTCGGTTTCCCATACTAAGGCATCGAGCACCTCGCCAGTTGGCGTTTTGATGGTGGTCAGGTGATTGATATACCCGTCCGGAAAATCGCGGAGAATTTGTTTTTTCTGTTCAAGAGACAGCTTGTCGTAACTGATGATTGCTCTTCTTTTTGACATAGGATAGACAACTATTTACACGGCAAAATTAAATTTTTTGCTTTTGTGGCAATCAACTCTGAAAAAAATCTTCAAAAAAATATTTTTCTTTTCAGTAGTCTTACGGATTAAGTCACTTATAGCCAGCCTCAGACAAGCTTTTTTGAATACCTTTGTTTCATTAATCTCTTTCTATGTCTAAGGCCAAAAGCGCTTTTTTTTGTCAAAATTGTGGTTACGAAGCTCCAAAATGGCTGGGCAAATGTCCGTCTTGTAAAGAGTGGAATACATTTATCGAGGAGCGAACCGAAAAAACGCCAAAGCATGTAGTTAGTTTTTCTAAATCAACACAGGCCCAACAAGCCGTATTGATTCAAGAGGTGCAAAAAAGCGAAGAAAGTCGTATTCCGCTGCAAGATTTCGAACTCAACCGCGTCTTGGGTGGCGGCATTGTTCCGGGCTCCATTAACCTTCTTGGCGGTGACCCTGGTATTGGCAAATCGACCTTGCTTTTGCAACTGGCCATTAAAGAGCAACTCAAAGTACTTTATGTTTCAGGAGAAGAGAGCGAGCAGCAAATCCGAATGCGTGCAGAGCGCCTCGGTTTAGATAATCCAAACTGCTATTTGCTTACCGAAACCAATCTGCAACAAGTGTTGGTGCAGGCAGAAGCCATTCAGCCCCAACTGCTCATCATCGACTCGATTCAAACACTCTACACCGAAAGTGTGGAAAGCTCACCAGGGTCTGTTGTTCAGGTCCGAGAATGCACTGCCAATTTATTGCGTTTTGCCAAGCAAACCGACATACCGATTTTTCTGATCGGACACATCACCAAAGACGGCACCATTGCCGGTCCGAAAGTGTTGGAGCACATGGTAGATGCCGTTTTGCAATTCGAAGGTGACCGCCATCATATTTACCGTTTGTTGCGCAGCATTAAAAACCGCTTTGGCTCGACCAACGAACTCGGTATCTACAGCATGCAAGGGAACGGGCTTTTACCCGTTGCGAATCCTTCTGAGGTACTTGTTTCTATCGGTGCCGATGCCTTGAGTGGTGTTGCAGTCGCCTCCATGGTTGATGGCATTCGTCCTTTACTCATTGAGGTGCAAGCGCTCGTTTCTTCTGCAGCCTACGGTACACCTCAGCGATCTTCAACCGGTTTTGACGTCAAAAGACTCAATATGTTGTTGGCGGTCCTCGAAAAACGCTGTGGCTTTCGCCTTGCAGCCAAAGATGTTTTCTTGAACATAGCAGGTGGCATCAAAGTAGATGACCCCGCCATTGATTTAGCCGTCGCAATGGCCATTTTATCCTCCAATGCCGATATCGCTATTGATAAAACCATTTCATTTGCCGCCGAGATTGGTCTTAGCGGTGAACTCAGGCCAGTCAACAGACTCGAACAAAGGCTCGGAGAACTCGAGAAGCTTGGCTATAAAAAAATCATTGTATCTAAATATTCCAAAGGCCTTAAAGGTCACAAACAACAAATTGAAATCGTGCCGTGTGCCAAAATTGAAGAAGTGGTACGCGCTGTTTTTGCTTAACCTATGCCTAGACTTATACTCGTTCCTACCCCTATTGGCAATCTCGAAGACATCACCCTACGAGCGCTGCGTATCTTGGAAGAAACACCGCTGGTCTTTGCAGAAGACACACGCGTTACCCACAAACTTTTAAATCACTTTGAGCTCAAAAAGAAAGTGCTCGCTTTTCACGCACACAACGAGCACCGTTTTTTAGAAAAAACGATCGAGCTCATTCAGCAACACGACAGTTGTGTACTCGTTTCTGATGCCGGCACACCAGGCATTTCAGATCCTGGATTCTTGCTGGTCCGCGCTTGCATTCAAGCCGGAATCGAAGTCGAATGCTTACCGGGTCCAACTGCTTTTGTTCCGGCGTTAGTGGCCTCTGGATTTCCTTGCGATAAATTTGTTTTTGAAGGGTTTTTACCGCATAAAAAAGGCAGGCAAACACGCATTCAAGCGTTGGCCTCAGAAACAAGAACAGTTGTTTTATATGAATCACCGCACCGCATATCAAAGACACTTTCGCAAATGTGTGAATGGTTAGATTCAACCAGAGAAGCATGCGTGGTTAGAGAGATTTCTAAAAAATTCGAAACGTATCACCGAGGCACAATAGCCGAGTTGCAAGCGTATTTCTCCCAACATGAAGCCAAAGGAGAAATCGTACTACTATTGAAAGGAAGCACTGAATAATTGCGGCATTTTAGCTACTTTTGAGCGTGCAGTTTCAGCAAATCATTGGTCAAATAGCGCTCAAACAAGAACTCGTCCGGGCAATTGATTCGGGTAAAATAGCCCATGCGCAATTATTTCAAGGAGCCGCAGGTCATGGCGGACTGCCAATTGCACTTGCATTTGCGCAATATTTGTTTTGTGACAATCGACAAAACCAAGACAGTTGTGGCCAATGTGCTTCTTGCCAAAAAGTCCAACAATTGCAGCACCCCGACCTTCATTTTGTATTTCCAGTCGTACAAAGTATTGGCAAAACCGCAGATCTTTTTCTTCCAGATTGGCGCACTCAAATTCAAGAAAACGCCTATTTTGATTTATTTCAATGGACCGAACGCATTGACAACAAACTCCGCAAACCAATCATTGGCACTGAAGAGAGCAAAGAGATCATTCGTAAATTGAATTTGAAAGGTTACGAAGGTGGTTACAAGGTCATGATCATCTGGCAGCCCGAAGAAATGAATGCTGATTGCGCCAATAAATTGCTCAAAATTTTAGAAGAACCACCCGCAAAAACGCTCTTTTTGTTGGTCAGCGAAGATGCGAGCAAGCTCATGATTACCATTCAATCCAGAACGCAACTCATTCGCATACCAAAAATTGAAGCCGAAGCACTCAGTAGCTTTTTAGTCGCTCAGAAAAATCAAACCAAAGTCAACGCTGATGCCGTTGCTGCTTTTGCCGACGGATCCTTGTTAGCGGCACTTGCATACCTTGAAACCACTGAAAATCAGGATCAACAACGCCAGCAATTTATCCAGCTGATGCGCGTGTGCTACAAAAAAGAAGTACTTGCCATGATGGACTGGGCAGATGACATTTCGACGATAGGAAAAGAACGACAAAAACTCTTTATTCAGTACGCCTTACACATGCTGCGCCAGAGTATTTTAACCAATTATATGGGAGCTGCACTCACGAAAGTTTCGACTGAAGAGGAGGCCTTTCTCGAGAAATTTGCGCCGTTTATTTCTGGTAATAATATTCGTGAATTCATGCAAGCGCTCGATGCAGCCTACTACCAGATAGACCGCAATGCCAATCCGCGTATTTTATTTACACAACTGTGTTTTCAAACGATGCGCTACATACATCAGGCGTAATTTTAACGACTTTATTTATTAACTTTACAACAAAAAAAACAAATGGGTTGTGCATCATGTAGTAGCGGCGGAGGAACACCAAAAGGGTGTAAAAATAACGGTACTTGCAGTAGCGGCGGATGCAACAAACTTGAAGTTTTTGATTGGTTGGCCAATATCAGCTTACCTGAAGGTCAAAGCACTTTTGAGCTTGTAGAGGTGCGCTTTAAAAATGCCCGCAAGGCGTTTTACAGAAATGCAGATCAGCTCGCTTTACAAACCGGCGATGTCGTGGCAGTCGATACGAGTCCAGGATGGGATATCGGCGTGGTTTCTGCCCTTGGAGAACTCGCGCGCATTCAAGTCAAGAAAAAAGCACCGCACCTCAAAACCTTAGAATGCAAAAAAATCCTACACATAGCCAACCAAGAAGAAATTGACAAATGGATCAAAGGCAGAGGCCTAGAGCGCGATCTCCTTACGCAATCACGCACATTTGCACAAAATCTAAAGCTCGACATGAAAATCTCCGATGTCGAGTACCAAGCAGACCTCAGCAAAGCCACATTCTACTACACCGCCGAGGGCCGCATCGATTTTCGCCAATTGATCAAAGATATGGCCGATCGCTTCAAGGTTAGAGTAGAGATGCGTCAAATTGGTTCCAGACAAGAGGCTTCTCGCCTTGGTGGAATCGGTTCATGTGGCCGTGAACTCTGCTGCAGCACTTGGCTTACTGATTTTAGATCGGTCTCAACTTCAGCTGCACGTTACCAACAACTTTCGCTTAATCCACAAAAGTTAGCCGGACAATGTGGCAAATTAAAATGTTGCTTGAACTACGAGCTCGATATGTACTTAGATGCCATCAAATCAATGCCCAAGGTTGATGGTAAATTGCAAACCGAAAAAGGCGATGCCATTCACATGAAAACGGATGTCTTCAAACGCATTATCTGGTACGCATACAAAGGAGAAACCGGAATGGTTGCACTTAGCCCCGAACGTGTTGCAGAAATTAAAAAACTCAACAAAGATGGCGTCAAACCAAAAGACCTTGCAGAATTCGCGCAGGTCAAAGAAAAAGTGGAAGAAATTGGATATCAAAACGTTGTAGGTCAAGATAGCCTCACGCGTTTTGAGAAAAATTTCTCCAACAACACTAAAAAAAGAAGGCCAAATCGCAAACCGCGAAAGCCCAACAACGGAGGTCCAAAAAATGAAAAAGCAAATTAGTCTATTCGCTATTTTAATTGGGCTGCTTTGGAGTTGCAGCAACGAAACCATCTTTACCAAAGCGTATCGCTTTAAGGACGAGCAATGGACACAAACCATGCGTCCTGTTTTTACGGTAGATATCCAAGACACCACCCAACTATACGACTTCATCTTTACGTTGCGCAGTACCACAGACTACGCCTACAACAACTTATGGATATTCCTGCGCACCACACCTCCATTTGGCAAAAGTGTCAGAGAACCTTACGAAATTAAAATGGCAGATCCCAACGGCAACTGGATCGGTAATAAATCCGGAACCATCGTCGAACACCAGCTTGTATTCAAACGACGCAAAGTACCGTTCAAGGGGAAATACAAATTTGAACTCGAGCAAGCCATTACCGAAAAACAGGTGGATGAACTCTTAGATGTCAGTTTAGAAGTCCGCGTTAGCGAAGCCAAATAATGTTAAAATACCGTGTGCTTTCCCAAGAGGAACTGCTTGCCCTCGAAACAGAATTCAAACAATTTTTGATCCTCAATGAACTCCACGACGCTGAGTGGCGTCAACTTGCTAGCAACAACCCGGAAAAAGCCCAAGGATTTATTGATTTGTTTTCCAACATTGTTCTTGAAAAAGCCTATCAAAAAGTCCCTGGTCTCCTACAAATTGGCAAAGACTTCTTGTGTGTGTTTCATCTCGAAAACGAAACCTGGAAACTCTACCAGTTTACAACCAAAGACCCGTTATTGCTCCAAGATATACACCTTGATAACTTCAACCAAATGCTGCTAAAGCACACGAGTGCTTTTGAATTGTACATCGGCTCAAAAGAAAGTTCTTCACAAAAAGCTACAACCGTTCATGAGCTCATTTGTAAAGGTGCGGTGATACTACAACGCGAAATTCTTCAGGATTTTCTGCAGCACTTTGGAAGCATTCAATAGTGCTTTTTTAGCGCCAAAGGCATCTTTTTTTGCACAATTGCGTTTATAAAGCTAAATTTGATTCATTATCACCTAAACAAAAACGCATGAAACTGACGCGCTTCGCCTTTTTTGCTACCCTTCTTTTACTGATTAGCTCTGCCTGCATCGAGCATGAAATCATTCCACCGCCAAGTAACAAGGTGGATCTCAATGCAAGTTTTGTCGGTTACATCAATGGTACTCAGGTCGAACTCACTCAAAATGTAAACAATTACCTCGGCTTTGCACTCGATACTCAAATCATCAATACAGCGCCAATAATGTCAAAGGTAATTTACACCTCAGGAATGGCATCTATGGCCAACCCACAAAGCATTTCGCTTACTTTCGGATCCCTCGATTGGGATGCAACCGGCAGCAATTTACCAACGCTCCCAATGTTCAATGATTTTCACATGACGAATTCTGGAAATCCTGTGCCTTTCAAAGACTTGGCCACACTTGCCACCAACAGCGTCAATGGTGTACAAGTATCCTACACAGACAACACAGGTAAATTCTGGATTTCTCGAGAAACCGACCCCGGACAAACCGCTACATTCACAATTTTAAAGCAAGCCTCAGACGGCAATGGAGACTACTCACTATACGAAGCCACCTTTAGTTGTAAAGTTTGGTACGTAGACCCGCAAACAAGCGTTGAAGAATCCATTCAAATCACCAATGCCAAACTTCGAGGTTGGTTTAAACGCTAAAAAAAAGCGGAAGTAGCTAACGCCTCTCATGAGTGAAGCACTCAAAATAGCAATCATAGGCGACTACAACTTCACCTACAACTCGCACCACGCGACAAACCTCTCCTTGGACCACGCCGCTGAGTTTCTCGAATTGGAACTCAATTACTATTGGATCAAAATCAATGAGGCCCTACAATTTAAAAGGCCTGCATTTGACCAATTTGACGGTATCTGGGTAGCACCCGGCCCCTATCTTAATCCGTTTTTTCTCAGTGGTGTTTTTCGGCATTTGGTCGAGCTACAAACGCCCGTGTTTCTTACCGGAGAGTGCTTTAAGCTGTTCATTGATCACCTCATCACAGCCAACAACATGAATCCATTTGGAGAAAAACTGATCTCTGAAAACTTAGTTGCCGGCACTCATTTTGAGCGCATAGACGTCACGCCAAAGACCAGCCTCATGGAGAGGCTATACGAAAATTGCAGTTCTGTAGAGCTCAGCGCCACACGTTTCAGTATGTATCCGCAGCTGTTAGAACAACTGGTTGGACAGTTCATTGACATCGAGGCTGTCAATCAGTTTGAAGACCCTGAGATCATTTCGATGAAAGCCCATTCCTTTTTCTTGGCGACAAGTTTTTGCCCACAAATTTCCTCGACCCGAGATCTTCCGCATCCGTTGGTTTATACTTTTTTGAAAATGTCGGCCCAAAATGCCGGCCTCGATTTAAAGCTCCAAGAATAGATCTAATTGGGTGTAATAAAGGATCGGACGCACGGGTAATTTAAAAATCGTATTTAGCAATTGTGCATATTGTGTAATTTGCTTCAAATGATGCGTTTGTCTGAGCCCAGTTTTGAAGTCAATTACGACCAATTCATTGGCCTTGCGCCAAACTTTATCGGGTTGCTTTATTTGATTGAGCTGCGCTATAATCCGCTGCTCATTGAATTCCTCTATAACATCTAAATGCAATTTTTGCGCCTTCACATGAGACCAAAAGCGCTCAGCTGCTTCTTGAATTTGTTGTTTTTGATCTTTGGCCATTGCGCCCTCCTCCAAGGCTTGCGCTAGCGCAGCGGGTAGCGCTTCAGGTTGTGGACACAAAGAAAGCACGCGATGAAATGCCAAACCAAAGAACTGATCGGTCGCTAATTCTCCTTGCGGAGTTCTAAAAGCCAAGGAAGGATACCAAAGTTGGTCTGATAACGCCATTGGATGATAAAACTTGGTCTTTGTGGCAGCGCGTTTGGCTTGTTCTTCTTTGGAAAGTTCGAGTGGTGTTGGCGCTCCGTAATAATAAATATGCGCTTGATCGGTTTGAAGAAAAGTTAAGGAAGTTATCTGACGGTGAATTTGCGCGCCGAATCCTTTTTGCTTGTGGTGATTCCAAATATATAACCTGAGCTCTGGTCGGGTTAGTGCAACGTATAACAAATTGAGTTTGTCAAGGAAAATCGCGGCCAACTCCTTTTCTTTGAATGCTTTGAATTCCGGAATGCTCTCTGATGGGTAGGCATAGGCTAAACCCTCACCTGCGCTCATCAGAAATTTATTGTATCCGAGTAGTTCAGTCCGAAAATCCAGGCTTGGAATGAGTACAACCGGAAATTCAAGTCCTTTGGCTTTGTGAATGGTCATGATCCGAATGGCCTCTGTGGATTCAGGCATTTGGAGTGCTAGTTTATCTTTGTGCTGCTCGATATATTCAATGAATGGCAGTAATTCGGCATTTCGATTGAGCTGGTATTGAAACGCGACATCAAAAAAATGATGCACATAAGGCTCTTGTGTTTCATTTATTTGAAAACATGTTGCCGCTTTTTGTAATAAATCAAAAAGGTGTTCATAGGGCATAAAAAGCGCATCTATGGACCCAAACTCTTGGGTAAAAAAAGCCGTTTCATCGAAATATCTTACTGACTTTCCTTCTTTCTCGTAGGTTTTAAAATACGTCATAAATGACGCCACCTCAAATCTGCCCTTGACACGTAAATAAGCCTCGGCAAAACGTTTTCCGAGCGTTCGATTGGCAGGCTTTGCCCTCTTTTTTAGGTAAATGATAAACAACTGGACAAGTGGGTGCGCATACAGCAACAAGGAATCTTGAGAAACAACTTGTTTGCCAGCTTGGGTAAGTGCCAAAGCGATTGCGTTGCCTTTTTTGTTGGTTTCTGTGAGTATACAGATATCACAAGGTCTTAAAAATTTATCGGTTAAGATTTCATCGATGGTCTGTAGTAATTTGGCATGGAGCAGCTCGTCGGGTAAGTCGTTGACGAGCGATTCGATTTGGACAAAACCATTGAGCTTGGATTGCGGATTTTGTTTGAGATCTGCATAGAAGTCAAGCTGTTGAGGGGGGAGTTCTTTGGAAAGGGACTCAAACAAGGCGTTATTGAAATCGACAATTTGAGAGGCAGAACGGTAGTTATCTTTTAAGCTTTTTTTGTGTCCACTCAGTTCAAAACGCTGACTCGTGAGCGCCATTTGCGGATCGTTTTCTGGATTGTACAAGCGCGGCAATGCCACAAACTGCTCAGCCAAGCCGTTGTTGAAACGATAAATACTCTGTTTGGCATCCCCGACAATGAGGTTGGGTCTTTCATAAGAAATGGCCTCCAAGAGCAAAGGGATCATGTTGACCCATTGTAGACGCGATGTATCCTGAAATTCATCGAGCAAGAAATGTTCGTAACGAATACCCAAGCGTTCATAGATATAAGGCGCTTGTTCACCTTTAACCAGTTGGCTAATCAGTTGATTAAATTCAGAAATACGAATTTGTTGTTGGGCACTCATGAGGGCCTTGGTTTGCTGCGCTACATACTGCAATAAGGCCATGTTGTAAAAATTCTTGCGCTGGGTTTCAAGTAGTAAATAAGCAGCAAACGACTGCTCAAAAGCAGTCGACAAGCCAAGCAGGGCTTCGTTGACGGACACAGGAAGGTCGTGTTTGTTCTCTTGAAGTGCTTTTAAAAAGGTCGGTGCATAGAACGGCCCTGATTGCTTGCCAAGGCCCCAGTTTTTGTCTTCGATGAAAGCATCTATGCGCTTTTGCTCAGTGGCGGTCTTAAAATGCGTTCCCTTGAAAGGAGCAGCCTGTGCATGGACTCTTGCACATAACGCCAAAAATTCGTTTTTGACCTGAGCTGCATTAGCTTTGTAGGCTTCGTGAGAATAGGTGGTTTGAAGCAACTGAGCTACCTCGGAGGCATTGCGCTCTTTACTGAGCACTTCGGCAAATTGCAACAACGATTTTTTAAAATCCCACGACTCGCCGTCGGCTACCTTTGTTTTGGCATAAGCGAGCATCCATTTTGTCAGTTCTTGGGCGTCGGGCTGTCCGAGGCGTGAAATCAGTAAATCGAGTACTTCGTCGAGCACCAATTTTTCATTGAGTACCACATCAAAATCGGCAGGTAAGTCGAGGTCTCGACTAAACGAGCGAATGAGCCTGAGGTTGAATTTGTCTATGGTGGAGATGTGGAAATCTTCGTAGTGATGAAGGATGCCTTGAAGTGCAGCACCTGCGCGTTGTTGAATTTGCTGCTCAGTAAGCTCAGTTTCTTGTAAAAGATCTGCCTTGAGGGCTAAAGTTTTTGAATTAGCCGTTTGCGGATGAGCAAGCCCACTGAGTGTTTGGAGGATCCGCTCTTTCATTTCATTTGCCGCCTTGTTGGTGAAAGTCATGGCCACAATATGCCTGAATTTTTGGCGGTAGTTTGAGTCGGAAAGTAGTATCTTAAGGTACTCTAATACAAGACGATGTGTTTTTCCACTGCCTGCAGATGCGGCGTATATTTGTAAGGCTTTGGCAGTGTTTGTTGACATGTAGATTTTTTGAACTGAACTTTTACTAAAATTAAGAACATTTTGAGCGTTTTGACGTATTTTTGTTAGATGAGAACAATATTTTTATGCGTCTTTGTGATGCTCGCAATAGCTGCTTGCGACAAAGACAAGCCAGAAACCCCTAAGAATTATGTTCAGGTAGCCATGCAACCCGTTTTTGGCAGCCAAACCTTTTACATGGATAGCATTTATACAACCCAAGAAGGGTATCAGATTAAATTTACCGAGCTCAAGTGCTATTTTACACTATTTAAAAACGGTGCGAGCGCTCTTCATGAAGCCGCTTTACTCGACTACCGTGAAACCGGCAATCTGCTTTTTAAAAAAGAAGGAGACTACACCAAATTCAATAACCTTAGTGCGGTATTGGGTGTAGATAGCAGCCTCAACCACCTAGACCCAAGTGCTTTTGCCAATGACAGCCCGCTCAATATATCCAATGCTGGCCCAATGCATTGGGGTTGGAACCCTGGTTATATTTTCATGAATATCGAAGGAAAAGTAGATACGATCCCAGATGCAACCCTCAATCCAGATCTCTCTTTTAGTTTTCATATTGGTACAGATCCCTACCTGCAAAATCTTCAATTCAACAACATCAATTGGACCAATATAGGCAACAACACACACCAGTTTAAACTCAAATTAGACCTCCTCGCCTTTCTTGGTCAAGGAGCAAACAGCATCAATTTGAATTCAGAAAACCTGACGCATACAGCTGCTGGACAAGAAGTATTAACCCAAAAAGTAATTACTAACTTCAAAAACGCGATAAGTCCTTTCTAGATGAAAAGTATTGTTGTTTTTCTCATTTTACTCCTTTCCCTGAGTGCTTGCAAAAAAGACAAAGCAAACTTTCAGCCTACACCCTATGCATTGGCCATTCCCAATCATTTTCCAGACATGGAAATACCTTCCGATAACCCCATGACGGTTGAGGGCGTTGAGTTAGGGCGTTGGCTTTTTTACGAAAAAAGACTCTCCGGCAACGACTCCATGAGTTGCGCTTCTTGCCACCTGCCAACAAGCAGTTTCTCTGACCCGAATAAATACTCCACTGGTATAGATGGTATTTCCGGCAACCGAAACTCGATGGCATTGATCAACCTTGGTTGGGATAAATTCTTTTTTTGGGATGGCAGGGCTTCAACCTTGGAGCAACAAATTCTCGAGCCAGTCCCCAACCCAATTGAAATGCACCAAAGCTGGACCGATGCCGTTTACAAACTCAATCTCGACATCAATTACCGCAACAAATTTTTCAGGGCCTTCGGTGAGCCTGGTATTGACTCCACAAAAGTGGCCAAAGCCATAGCGCAGTTCATTCGAACCATGATTTCTGCACAATCTAAGTTTGACGTCATGTACAAATACGAGAATGGCATGGCACTCTCTTCCCAAGAACAAACCATTCTTCAAACGGTAGATGTAGAGGAGTGGGCTGGTTATGATCTCTTTAAAAGTCTCAATGGAGCCGACTGCTTTCATTGCCACAATGGCCCGCTTATGCGCGTTAAAAAATACAGCAACAACGGACTTGATGCCAATTTCACGGACCTAGGCCGTGGCGGTGTTACCGGAAATCCTGAAGACAACGGTAAATTCAAAGTGCCAACCCTACGCAACATAGCCTTGAGTGCCCCCTACATGCACGACGGTCGCTTTCAAACCCTTGACGAAGTCATTGAACACTACTCCAGCGGTGTTCACCTCTCTCCGACAATTGACCCACTCATCGAGTTTGCAAACCAAGGAGGTGTCCAACTCAATGCGCAAGAAAAAATCTATCTCAAAAAGTTCTTACTTACGCTTACTGACTACTCTTTTATTTCAAACCCCGCTTTCAAAGATCCACACTAACCATGAGCGCAAGTCGTTTAACAACAGAAGACAAAGCATTAAAAATTAATCTTACCCAAGATATTTATGGCTGTTTTGCAGAAATAGGTGCCGGCCAAGAAGTGGCCGCCAATTTCTTCAAAGCAGGTGGTAGCTCCGGCACCATCGCTTACACGCAATCGGCCTACGACATGAAAGTCTCGGACTCCATGTATGGAGAAACTGTAAGGTATGTATGCGAAGAGCGCCTGCTCACCATGCTCCAGACCGAATTCAAACACCTTCAGGATATCCTTCCCGTTAAGAACCGTGATGCCCGATTTTTTGCCTTTTGCAACACCGTAGAATCGCTCAACTACCACAAAACCAATCAAGGTCAAGGTTGGGTTGGGATTCGTTTTCAACTGGGTCTCAATAAAAAACCCAACGACGTCATTTTGCACATCAAAATGCACGATAACAGCCACAAAGCGCAACAAGAAGCACTTGGTATTTTAGGCGTCAATCTCATTTATGCCTGTTATTTTCAGTCCGAAAACATCAATGATTTCATAGATGGTATTGTGCACCGCTTGCCACCAGATCGAATGGAAATCGATATGTTGCGTATTTCAGGACCTGATTTTGAAGATACAGACAACCGGATCATCGCACTCAACTTAGTACGAAGGGGCATCACCAATGCCACCATGTTCGATTTAGCCAAGAACGTCTTACAGCCATCTACAGCACTGTACAAGAAGAACATCTTACTGATGCGCGGACGCTTTAGACCCGTTACCAAAGTGCATATCGACATGATTGAGCGCGCGCGCGCTGCTTTTGCCAAAGAGAAACGCGTTAAACCTGAACAACTCGAGGTGGTATTTGAACTCACACTTAAAGACCTCACCGCCGATGGTAAAATTTCAGATAAAGATTTCCTAGACAGAGCCGAACTATTGGGTTCATTGGGCTATACCGTCATGGTTTCTAACTACCTCAAACATTACAAAATGCTTGAGTATTTGTCTTCAATTGCCCGCGGCAACCTCGTTGGTGTCATCATGGGGATCTACAACTTGCACATCATTTTTGACGAAAAATACTACGACAACCTGCCTGGCGGTTTGTTAGAAGCATTTGGGCGTGGTTTTGGTCACAACGTTAAATTGTACGTATACCCGGCACTGAATGTAGAAGATGGAAGCTTGTATCATTTGGGTAATATCAAATTACCAGAAAACATGATGGGGCTACTCAATTACATGCAAGCCAACGATAAAATCACATCGCTCAAAGAATACGACACAGGCTTATTACACATTCTCTCTGACGATGTGCTCAGCAAAATCAAAGCCAATGTTCAAAGTTGGGAAGACGACGTTCCGTACGAAGTGGTCAAAGCGATTAAATTTTTTGAACTCTTTGGCTACAAGCAAAAAGTTGACCAGCACTAATGCCGCATATTAAAAATGCCCTGATTCGCTATCGCATCATCGACCGGATGTTGCGCAACAAATACAAGCCTTATCCCTCTAAAGAAGCGCTCCGCAGCGCTTGCGAAGAGGCGCTTTTTGGCTCTGAGGATGGCGCACATATTTGCGCATCCACCATTGAAAAGGACCTTTTTACCATGAAAATGGAGCACGACGCTCCTATTCGCTACAGTAAAAAACATGGAGGCTATTGCTATGAAGACCCTGACTTTAGCATCAATGATGTCCCTTTATCCGAAGATGAACTCTCCTCTATTCGCTTTGCAGTTTCTACATTGCAGCAATTTCGGGAAGTTCCTTTTTTTCAACAATTTGGACTGGCCATCGATAAAATTGTAGACCGCGTTGCCGTTGGCGATCAGGCCCAAGAACTTGCTGATTACATTCAATTCGAAGCGGCGGTTTCTACGGGGGGCAATGAGTACCTACCGACACTTCTCGAAGGAATTCAGGCCAAGAAACGCGTTTGGTTTTTGTATACAAGCTTTCAGCAGCAACAGGCCAAACCGCGCAAAGTTAGCCCACTTTTTCTCAAAGAATACCGCAACCGCTGGTACCTGATTTCTTACGATACGCAGAAACAAGATATCGTGACTTTTGCACTCGACCGCATGTCTGAGCTACAAATTTTAGACGAAACGGCTCAAATTCCCAGCGATTTCAATGCAAAAAATTATTTCAAAAACGCAGTAGGCATTACCACGTTTAAAGGCGAACCACAGCGCATTGTGATAAAAGCTGAACCCGTTGCCGCACGCTATATCGAGACGCAACCTTTTCACTCATCTCAACTTTGCCTGGAAAAAAACGCAAACTACAGTCTTTTTGAACTCCAGATTCTCGTTACCGAAGAATTCATCCGCAACTTATTGGGTTATGCTGGCGAACTAGAAGTACTGGAACCCAAAAGTTTACGCCTCACCTTAAAAGAACGCGGCCAAGCGCTGCTCAATCGTTATCAATCTTAAGCTATGCAAGAAATTCGTTCTCAATTTGAAAATGGGATCCTGACCCTTTCACTCAACAGACCCGATGTATTCAATTCGTTCAACCGCACTATGGCACTGCAACTGCAAGCCGAACTCGACCGCTGCGCAACCGATGCAGCAATTAGAGTTGTTGTGCTTACCGGTGAAGGTAAAGCCTTTTGTGCTGGCCAAGATTTGGCCGAGGCAACCGATCCGAATGGTCCGGCGCTACAACAAATCGTTGCCGAACACTACAACCCGATAATACTCAAATTGCGTCAATTAGAAAAACCAGTCATTGCGGCGGTGAACGGCGTTGCGGCCGGAGCCGGAGCCAACATTGCCTTGGCCTGCGATATCGTCGTTGCCAAAGAAAGCGCTTCTTTCATTCAAGCCTTTTCGAAAATTGGACTCATTCCAGACTCAGGAGGTACGTTTATGTTGCCGCGCCTTGTTGGCGTACAAAAAGCAATGGCACTCATGCTCACGGCCGAAAAAGTAAGTGCTGCAGATGCTGAAAAAATGAACATGATCTACAAAGCAATTGCCGACGATGCATTTGAACATTATGTGGATCAGCTCTCGACGCAACTCGCCCAGATGCCAACAACAGGGTTTGGGCTTACCAAAAAGGCGGTCAATGCGGCGCTATGCAACACCCTTGAAAATCAACTTGCACTAGAAGAGCAATTGCAAACACAAGCAGGTCAAACGCATGACTTCAAGGAGGGCGTTGCCGCATTTTTAGAGAAAAGAAAACCCGAATTCAAAGGAAACTAAAATGAAACAAATCATTGGCGTTGTTGGCGCAGGCACTATGGGTGCAGGTATTGCGCAAGTTGCTGCTCAAGCTGGGCATCGTGTGGTCTTGACTGACACCAATCCAGATCAGCTTCAAAGAGCTGAACAACAAATCAATTCTGATCTAGAGAAACTGGTTCAAAAAAGTAAAATCACTGCTGAGAACGCCAAAACAATCAGACAAAACCTCGCGTATTCGACACAGCTAAGTGACCACAGTGAGGCACACCTCGTGATTGAAGCCATTGTAGAAAACCTCGCGGTAAAACACCAAGTTTTTGCACAACTCGAGCAAGCTGTTTCTCAGACATGCATACTGGCTAGTAATACGTCGTCTTTATCGATTGCCTCAATTGGCGCTTGTTTAAAAGATGCCAGTCGTTTTTTAGGGATTCATTTCTTTAATCCGGCTACGCTTATGCCTTTGGTTGAGGTCATTCCAGGCGTTGCGACCGCTGCAACATGCACTGCCCATATTGAGGCGCTTATTAGCGCATGGCACAAGACAGTAGTCGTTTGCAAAGATACCCCCGGATTTATTGTCAATAGAGTGGCGCGGCCATTTTACGGCGAAGCGTTGCGCATTTACGAAGAAGGAATTGCCGATTTTGCAACCATTGACTGGGCCATGACTCATCTGGGCGGCTTTAAAATGGGCCCCTTTACACTCATGGATTACATCGGTAACGACATCAATTATACCGTCACAGAAACCGTTTTTGCGGCATTTTATTTTGACCCACGCTTCAAACCCTCTTTTACTCAGAAAAGACACATGGAGGCTGGCTTTCTCGGCAGAAAATCAGGCAGAGGCTTTTATGATTATACCGAAGGGAGTGTAGTTCCCGAACCCAACACCGATCCTGTACTTGGTCAACAAATATTAGAACGGATACTCGTGATGCTCATCAATGAAGCCGCCGATGCAGTCCTGATGCAGGTAGGCAGTCCGGCTGCTATTGATTTAGCCATGACCAAAGGTGTCAATTACCCGAAAGGTCTATTGGCTTGGGCCGATGAACTTGGCGCAGGTTGGGTACTCGAACGCCTCGAAAATCTTTTTGCAGAATATGGCGAAGACCGCTATAGACCAAATGCTTTGCTGCGTAGAAAAGCACACGAACAAAGCAAATTTATTTTGTAACTTTGCACTCTAATTATTTTTTTCAATGGCTTATTTGTTCACCTCCGAGTCCGTTTCAGAAGGACACCCAGATAAAGTTTCAGATCAAATCTCCGATGCACTGATTGACAACTTCATGGCATTTGACCCCAGCTCAAAAGTAGCGTGCGAAACACTCGTTACTACAGGGCAGGTTGTATTGGCCGGCGAAGTGAAGTCTACTGTCTACCTCGACGTTCAAAAAATTGCCCGCGAGACCATCCGTCAAATTGGCTACACCAAATCAGAATACATGTTTGATGCCAATTCTTGTGGTATTTTATCTGCTATTCACGAACAATCTTCTGATATCAATCAAGGCGTGGAGCGCACCAATCCAGAAGACCAAGGTGCAGGTGACCAAGGTATGATGTTTGGTTATGCAACCAAAGAAACGGCTAACTACATGCCTTTGGCCCTAGACCTCGCCCACAAAATCTTAGAAGAAATGTCTGCCATTCGCAACAATGAAGCAGCCTTGATTCCTTACTTAAGACCAGACGCAAAGTCTCAGGTGACCATCGAGTACTCAGACGACAACATGCCGCAGCGCATCGATACCATTGTTGTATCTACCCAGCACGACGACTTTGCGCCGGAAGCTGAAATGCTTGCCAAAATCAAGAAAGACATCATCGAGATTGTCATTCCAAGAGTAAAGGCCAAACTGAGCCCGGCTATCCAAGCTTTATTTAACGACAGCATTACGTATCATATCAACCCTACAGGTAAATTTGTAATTGGCGGCCCGCACGGAGACACCGGCCTTACTGGTCGCAAAATCATTGTAGATACCTATGGGGGCAAAGGCGCTCACGGTGGTGGTGCTTTTTCTGGTAAAGATCCTTCAAAAGTAGACCGCTCAGCGGCTTATGCTACACGCCACATTGCCAAAAACATGGTGGCCGCAGGCCTCTGCGACGAAGTATTGGTACAGGTTTCTTACGCCATTGGCGTTGCAGAACCTTGTGGACTTTATGTGAATACCTATGGCACTGCCAAAGTTGACCTCACCGACGGCGCCATCGCCCAAAAAATTGGTCAAATCTTCGACATGCGTCCGTATTTTATCGAACAACGCCTTAAGTTGCGCAATCCGATTTACCAAGAAACCGCAGCCTATGGCCATATGGGTCGTAAAAATGAGGTTGTTACCAAACATTTCACTGCGCCAGACGGCACCAAAGTAAGTCGAGAAGTCGAATTATTTACTTGGGAAAAACTCGATTACGTAGATCAAGTTAAAACGGCTTTCGGCCTTTAAATAAATTCAGAAAGCCCGTTTTTAGCGGGCTTTTTTATTGCAAACATATGTCATCAACCTTTCGCACCATCTGGACTACGCCACAAAAAGATGTAGAAGTGATCGATCAGCGCTTACTTCCACATGAATTCGTTGTAGTCACTTTAAAAACATACAAAGATGCCGATTTAGCCATTCGCAACATGACAGTGCGTGGAGCCCCACTCATTGGGGCAACGGCTGCTTACGGCATTTTTTTGGCAGTCAGAGAAATGATCAACCACGGGCACGACGGCGCTTTCTTAGATGAAGCTTTCAGTACCTTGCGCGCCTCCAGACCCACTGCGGTCAATCTTTTTTGGGCCCTAGACCGCATGCGTGCTGCCCTAGACAACGCCACTGACTTTTTAGAGTCTGCATGGCAAGAAGCCGAGCAAATTGTCGAGGCCGACATCGAAACCTGCCGCCTGATCGGCGTGCACGGCTTGCCTTTGATCGAAGCCATTGCTGCCCAAAAAAACGGGGAGCCCGTTCAAATTTTAACACATTGCAACGCCGGCATGTTAGGTTGCATTCAGTGGGGGACCATTACTTCACCTATTTATCAGGCCGTTCAAAAAGGCATCAAAGTACATGTTTGGGTCGATGAAACACGTCCGCGCAACCAAGGTGCGAACCTAACGGCATATGAACTCACGCGTCATGGCGTGGACCACACACTTATCGTGGACAACACCGGTGGGCATCTCATGCAACACCAAATGGTGGATATCGTTATTGTTGGCACCGACCGCACCACACGCAATGGCGATGTCGCCAACAAAATAGGCACTTATCTTAAAGCATTGGCAGCCAAAGACAACAACATCCCCTTTTATGTAGCGCTGCCCTCCACTACCCTTGATATGACCATTAAAGACGGCCTAACCGAGATTCCGATCGAGGAACGCGATCAAAATGAGGTCAAGTATGTCATTGGTAAATCGGCAGCAGGCAAAATTGAGCCTGTCTTAATTTGCCCAGAAACAACGCCGGCTGCCAACTATGGTTTTGATGTCACACCTGCACGACTTGTAAGTGGATTGATTACCGAAAGAGGTATTTGCGCCGCATCTGAAGAAGGGATTTTGTCTTTATTTCCAGAATTTGATAAAAATTGATGACCTGAATTCATTTGAAATCAGAAGCACTATTTAGATAAGATTTACCAATACCCGATTATGAAGTTTTTAAGTTTCTATCTCTTTACTTTTCTATTCTTTTGCAAATACACCGTTCAAGCTCAAATTCAAGGAACTTGGCACAGCAATTTTCAGGTTGCCGGTAAATCGCTTTTAATGGATCTTCAAATTGAAGGTGTTGGCCGCGATGGTTCAATCATTGTTTCGATCCCGGATGAGCCAAAATTGAAGCCGCAAACCATGGAAGACTACGTGTTGTTCTCAGATAGCCTCAGTTTTAATTGGAAAATGATTGGCCTATCTTACAGCGCTAAACTCCAAGGCGATTCTTTGGTCGGCACCATGAAACAGTCCGGACTTGCTTGGCCAGCCGTATTTTACAAAACGATTCAGGTGGCCAAAGAAGCCAAAGGAAAGGTGCAAGACCCAAAAGCACCGTTTCCTTACTCGAGCAGCGAACTCGCCATCAAAACGGCTAAAAAAATAACCTTAGCTGGTATTTTCATACTACCCCAAACAGCGAAAGAAAGTGCTTTTCCATTGGTTATTATGGTTTCTGGTTCTGGTGCTCAGGACCGCGATTGTGAAATCTTAGGGCACCGCCCTTTTTGGGTATTGGCCGATCAGCTCGGCAGAAATGGCATTGCCAGCTTCCGCTATGACGACAGAGGCGTAGGAAAAAGCACAGGTAAATTTGAATCCGCCACCCAAGAAGACTTTGCCTCAGATTTGGTTCAATTGATTCAATATTTTCATAAGGTGTATCCGGCGGCCAAAATTTATATCTACGGACACTCTGAAGGCGGCATGACGGCTTTGAGGGCAGCTGTTCAGACCAACGCTATTGACGGTATTATCGAGGCTGCATCTGTAGGAACGAATGGTGCACAAGTACTCATTGACCAACAATACTTAATTCCTGCAGCCAGTGGTTTTTCAAAAGAGGAAAGTACTTGGAATCAAAAATTGTATCAAAAAGGCGCTGAATTTGCTTTAACATGCAAGCCAGATGATTTTACTAAAATGTATGCGAACTGGCTTGGTCAAGTTTGGGACAGCATTCCCAAAAAATTAATTGATGGCGCCTCAAAAGCGGATGTTCAAGCACAAATGACTGCCTTTTTCAATAACGACTGGGCGCGACAATTCTTGGCGTTCGAAAGCAAGCATTATCTCGAACAATTAAGTCTTCCTTTCTTGATCATCAATGGCAACAAAGATGTACAAGTACCTGCAGATAAGAATCAAGAAGGATTCAAAAATGCCATGAGTAAGGCCTCTTTAGACAAAAGTACATTTAAGATCCTCGACGGCGCAAATCATTTGTTTCAACAATGCAATGAATGCAACATGAGTGAATACGCCACCCTTGAACAAAGCATTGATCCACAAATAGGTATTTGGGTTATATCATGGATTTTGGAACAGCAGAAAGGCCATCAATAAAGCCAAAATTCTGAGCCACAATTTGCTGCATATTTGCCGTTAAATACTGTTTGAATGCTTCGGCAACCCCGCTGTGCTTCTTACCTTTTGGCCATACCATACGCCATTGTGATTCAAGCGGTAAATCTGGGAGTTCAGTAATGGTTAGTTGGCCAAGTTTGAGCTCATTGCGAATGCCAATCAAGGGCATAATCGAATAACCAAGCCCAGCAATTAATGCTTGCTTGACCGCTTCATTTGAGGTGAGTTCGATGTGTCTACGGACTTGGATTTCATGGTTGTGAAGGTATTCATCTTGCGCCTTGCGTGTGGCAGAACCTGTTTCTCTTTTCACCCAAGTAATCTCTTCTAGTGCTTGGCGCCAATCCTTTTTTATATCGAGCAAAAGTTGCTCCTTTCCTACCAAAAAAAGTTGGTTTTTCATACAAGTAATTTCCTCCAAATTCAAGCGTTCAGGCAATACAGAAACCAATGAAAAGTCTGTTTCATTTCGCTCTAAATTCAAGGTAACATTGGCGCGGTTGGAAACATCCAATACCAATTCAACACCCGGATGCGCTTTCATAAAATCAGCCAGTAAATATGGAATAATATATTTTCCAGTAGAAACCACACTAATACGCAATCTGCCACTGAGCTGCCCCTTGTATTGGGCTGTTTTGTAATTGATAGCATATACTTCTTCAAGAATTTTTTCAGCAGCTGCCGCCACCTCTCTACCAAAATCCGTGACATAAAGTTTCTTATTGACAATTTCTGTCAATGGTATGTCAAATTGGTCTTGAAAATTCTTTAGTTGAATAGAAACGGCTGGTTGGGTTAAAAACAAGGCTTCCGCTGCTCGTGTGATACTCTCTTTTTGAACAATTTTAAGGAAGATGCGTAGTTGGTTAAGGGTATAGTTCATAATATATGTTTATGCTTGTTATTTCTTTATTATATATTTATTTATGCAAATAATGTGCCAAATTTGCAAAAAATTCTTTCAAATGCGACAAGAAATTGAATTAATTAAAAGTTCGTATCATCCACAAGAAGCTTTGGAAGTCTTGGGAAACCTTATTCAACAAAAAATTGCCTTCCACAGCAAAAAAACACTTCGACATCAAGAAATGTTTGGAACCCCCGATCTCGAGGCCGAAGGCAGATTGGGAGAACTGCAATTATTGAAAAAAGACCTCATCACCCAACTTAGTCAATTAGACCCACATACTGTTTTGCACATAAATAGTCATGTTTCCATCTCGATTATTGATCAGCAGCAAGCATCATAAAGACAAACTCCTAGAGCCTCTTTTCCAACGGTTAGGCACCCAGCTTTTCGTGGACCCCACATTTGATTCAGATTTATTTGGCACCTTTTGCGGTGAGATACCGCGTAAAGAAGGCCCAAAAACGACCGTCAAGGAGAAGTGTTTAGCAGGAATGAAAAAGCGGGGTGTGTTGCAAGGTTTGGCAAGTGAAGGTTCTTTCGGGCCGCATCCGCAACTTCCTTTTTTAAATATGAATGAGGAGTGGCTTGTATATATCGATCTTGAAAGAAACATTGAAATTTATGGCCAAAGCAGCAGTCTTGACGTGTGTCATGAACAACTCCATCATAAAGATGCAGATCGCTTGAGCCACTTTCTTATTCAAATTGATTTCGGTGCGCAGGGACTGCAACTCAAAGATGCAAATACAAATAAAGTCATTCAAAAAGGCATTACGTCGCATAACGCATTAAACGACCTACTTCAACGCTACCCCAATTGGATCCTCGAGACAGAATTGCGCGCACACCTCAACCCAAAACGTCAAGCACAAATTGTTGCTGCCGCTCAGAATCTGATTGCGCGCAGTCAAAGTCTTTGCCCTCAATGTGAGGCACCTGACTTTTGGATCACTGAATACCTTGGAAAACTGCCGTGTTGCCAGTGTCAGCAGGCAAGTAACACCTACCAATCTTTTAAATATAGCTGTGTCCATTGTGCTTTTGAACGCATTGAGACGCGTCAAGATCTGCATTGTATTGATCCTGAATTTTGCCCATTTTGTAACCCGTAATCGTCCATATGAATCTTCAATTTTTATCACACGACCTAAGTAATCCGACCATCTTATTTTTCTTACTTGGTATTTTTGCAGTGCTTATCAAAAGTGACCTCGAAATTCCGGAGTCTTCTTTTAAGTTTATTTCGCTGTACTTGCTTTTCTCCATTGGATTCAGAGGTGGACAAGAACTACAGCACAGCCCTTTTAATGCAGAAATTATCTGGTCTTTGTGCTTTGGCGTTACAATAGCTGCACTGATCCCGATTTACACTTTTTACTTGATTCGAAAACGCGTCGGGATATCAAACGCAGCTGCCATTGCGGCGGCTTATGGTTCTGTTAGTGCGGTTACATTTGTTGCTGCGTTGTCCTTTTTGGAATTGCACAACTTGAAATTCAATGGCCATATGGTAGCCGTTATGGCCTTTATGGAAGCCCCTGCAATCATTGTTGGCGTATTGCTTTTGCGCATCTACGATAGCAATGAAACGCGCTTTTCTTTGCGTGAGTTACTGCGACATTCTTTGGCCAACGGAAGCGTACTGATGATCATGGGTAGTTTGGTCATTGGCTTGCTCTCTGATAGCAAGCAAGCCGCAGATATTGCACCCTTTACGACCGATATTTTCAAAGGATTTCTAGCCCTCTTTCTTCTTGAAATGGGCATGACCACCGCCCGTAGGATCAAATCTTTCAAGACCCATGGATGGACAATGGCTCTTTTTGCCTTATTGATTCCGGCGCTTAACGGTATTGTTGTGGCTTGGCTCTCTCAGTTCGTGACAGCTGACGTGGCCAATCGATTTGTATTTGCGGTTTTGGGTGCAAGTGCATCTTACATAGCGGTTCCGGCTGCAATGCGTTTGGCAGCACCAAATGCAGATCCAGGCCTTTATATTCCTATGGCTTTAGGGTTGACTTTCCCTTTCAACATTGCCTTAGGAATGCCGCTTTATTATGCGGTTATCTCACTAAGTTAGCCTGTAAAAACTCCCACTTGAGCCAGAGTTGCTCGCACTTAGCTTGGTACTCTACAACTTTGAGTGCTGCTTGAAAGGCAGCACTTTCTCTGGTATTGACCATAAATAACGAGCTTTCTCCGGTTTCAAATAAATTCAGTTCTGCCGCCAACAACATTTTGGTGCTTATTGCATTGGTTTTGAATACCTCTAGTTGTTGCAGCGCATTGAGGTACTCTGCCCTTGCGGCCATCATTTTTGCATAAAGTTCTGCACTACGGTCTTGCCTTTGCAGTTGCGTTTGTTCGATTTGTAATTGGGTTTGCTGCAGTGCGGCACGCTCTTTTCTTAAAAACAATGGCATTTGGGCAGAAATACCCCATTTGTAGTCATTAATGGAAAACTGCGCCAACGGATTGTACTGAATGGGTTCGTTCAACAAATTGTATTTCAGCTCTATTTGTGGTTTCAGTTGTTCGCGGTTATAGCGCTTCTCAACGGCTAAGACCTCCAATTTGTAGGAGATGACGCCGAGATATGGATGTTGATTGACCATAGAATCAACCGGGCCTGTATACAGAAGTTTAACGGCTTGTAGGGCCAAAGAATCGGTTGGTAATGGTTGTGCATCAGGGCTAAGCTCGAGTGGCGTTCCGTCGGGCTGCCAAAGATAGCGGTCTAAAAAGGCAGCAGCTGCCGCTAATTTGGCATTCTGTTCTGCCAATGCTGCCGCTCTATTCTGGTATTGAATGGCTGCCTCAACGGTGTCAATGTAAGGGCGGTCTCCGAGTTCAGCCATGCGGCGCATGGCAGCCAAACGCACCGCACCAATATCCAACGCTTCTTTGAGTATGCTACCAGCATGGTATTGCATGTACCAATCCCAATACGCATAGCCTGCCTCTAACATCAGTTCATTAAGTGCCAATCGTTGCTCTAATTGACTGCTTTGTAAATACACTTTTGCTTTTTGCAATTCGGCACGACGCTCGTCGATGAGTAAGCCATTTCCTAAATTGGCACTAATACCGCCGTACCATAAGCCATTTTGTGGCGTAAGCCCTTGAGGGTCTAGATAAACACCCCTGTTTTGTTCCAAACCTGTTTGCAAGGTAAGGCCAAACCAAGTGGGTACCTTGAACTGTGCATCAGACAAACTGAAGTACATTTTATCTCCGTAGTACTTCTGCGAGAGGTCGTAACTGAGTTTGGGATCAAAACCACCGCGAGCCTTCAATACATAGGTTTGTGCAAAATCTGGAATGAGCTTCGCTTGTTGCGCCAAAGGATGCCCTTGCAAAACTTGCAGCATAAAGGTTTCTGGCCTTAATACAACCGTTTGTGACCAAGCCCAACTTGCGCTGAGAACTAACCATATAAGAGTAAAACTATTTTTTCTCATCAGACGTCTTTTTACTTTTGGACTTTTGAACCGGTGCTTTATAGTAATCAGGCGGGAATCCGTTTACGTTTCGCCAGAGTTCATACCAAATTGGCACATCATTGAGTAGAAGCATCGCATAGGCGCCACCCCCAACGCGCAATGCTTCTGGCCATTTGTGGTCTGCGGCATCAGGTGCCACGAGTACCCTGAATTCGCCATTTTCATTGGCAAACTGGTCTATGGCAAAAACAGTACCTCCGTAAGTGCCATAGCTTGTATTGGGCCAGCCAGAAAAAACAATTGCTGGCCAGCCATCAAATTGAATGCGCACGTGCTGCCCGACTTGCAAAAGCGGTAAATCCATTGGTCTTACAAACATTTCTACCGCTAATTCATAGTTGGTTGGCATGATGGTAGCAATCGCCTCTCCTTGCTTGACGGTTTCACCAATACCACTTGAAAGCGTCTTGGTGATACGGCCATCTTGGGGCGCTAAAATAAAATACATGCCGTTTCGTATCGAATAATTGGCAACTTGGGTTTGCATCTTACTGACATCGATTTCCGCTTCGTACATACTGGAAAGCGCAGTAAATTTTTCGGACTCGGCCTTTGAGATTTCGTCCTGAAACTTGGTTTCAGTGGCATTGAGTTCTACTTTGGCATCGATGATGTCGTTGCGACTTTGTAAAAACTTCTGTTGGGCACTGATCATAGACGCCTGTGCGCGTTGCATCGCGACTTTGCGGGTCTCAACCTCGGTTTTTGATTTCAAATCTTCTTTGTAAAGTTTTTCAAAACGGTCGTACTGATCTTTGGCAATCTGGTAATTGAGCATAGCCGCTTGGTTTTCAATGCTGTCGGCCTTGAGTTTGAGCTGGGCTTGTTGGGCTTTAATTTTCGCTTGCTTTACCTTGAGTTTACCGGTTTCGATGAGTGCGTCTATGCGTCTGTCTAAAGACTGAACTTTGTCTCCGTAAGATACCACGCTGAGTTCTTTGCTCTTGAGCTGCTGCTCACTCCGACCAACCAAATTCGGATCAAAATAGCCATCTTTAATCTCAGAAATAAACATGATGGTGTCTCCTTTTTTGACGAGGTCCCCTTCTTTGACAAACCACTTTTCTATGCGCCCGCCAATCAAGGCATTGATTGTTTGTGGACGCTGCTCAGGGCGCAAGGTGAGGACCTGACCATTGGAGCGGATATTTTGCGTCCAGGGCAAAAACAAAAGAATCAAGCCAAAAATGAGCAGGGCGTAAATGAAATTACGCAATAATTTACGTGGTGCTTTATTGAGAATTTGCACGGCATGCAAGCCCTCAGTATCGATGATATTGCGGTTTTGAGGAGAAATATTTAACATAAAATCAATTTTTCATGGTTGAGCTCCAAAGAATGATCTTGCACACTCGCAAGTAATAATGTGCCTTTAAAATGTTGGTCACAGTAGGTCAAAACATGCTGTAGCTGCGCATGTGGAAGATAATGCATTTGGACATCCCAGAGTAATACTGCTGGCTGATCAATCAAAGCCCTACATAACAAGATCAGTGTTTTGAGCTTACGATCTAGTGTGCTTGCTTCGGGATTAAGTACAGTTTGATAAGAATCTGTGAGGGACAAAACCAAAGTTGCCAAGCCCACCGCCTCTGCCAATTCAATGATTTGCTCAGTTGTGAACTGCCGTCCCATTTGAATATTATCGATGACGCTACCATAAATCAGTTGGTCATGTTGGGACAGGCTCGCCACACGCTTGCGCAGTTTTTCGGGGTGCAAGTTTGTTGTCGGGATGCCTTCGATTAAAACCTGACCACTATTGGGCAGGGCCATTGCCGAAATCATTAGAAATAGCCCTTGGGCCTGATTGCCTTCGAGGTCTTGAATATGATAGCGTTTACCTGCCTCAAATCGACAACTCATTTGTGATAGTAAAGGCGTATGGCTCCAATTAGTTTGGTAAGCTAATTGCTTGAACTCAATGGTATACGCATCTAAATTTGGTAGTTCTAGCCCCTCTTGTGCATCGAGTGGCAAATCTGTAATCTCACCAATTTTTTCTATTGCCGTCAGGACGTCGTAGACCATCTCGAGGCTGACAATTAATTTTTCAACTGAGTTGAGGACAAGTACAATGATGATTTCAGCCGCTACAAACTGCCCAATATTCATTTGCTGATTGAGTACCAGCAAACCGCCGATGATCAGCAAAGCCAGCGCAATGAGTACCTTAAAGCCAATGAGGTATTTGTACTGTTGGACCAATACTTTGAAATGGGCATCGCGGGACTTGAGGTAACCTTCAAGGTAGTGATCAGTGCGCTCAAGTAAGATTCCTTTAGCGCCTAAATGTTTAAATGTTAGGCGGTTGCGTGCAATTTCTTCGAGCCAATTGGCCACCTTATACTTATATTTGGACTCGTCGAGGCTCGTGACAAACCCTTTGGTGGCCGTCATTCTAAAAATCAATGCCAACAAAAGCAGCAATGCAAAGCCGAAAATGATAAAGAAGGGATGATAGAAAGAGAGTAAAATCAGGCCGAATAGAATCTGTAAAGTGGCAGCAGTAAAGTCGATGAGCAATTTGGAGATGCCTTTTTGAATGGTTAATGTATCAAAGAAGCGATTGGTCCATTCTGGTGCGTAACGCAGCAACAACTCTCTGAGTTGAATTTTAGGAATTCGTGTGGCAAACTCCAGGGCTGAGCGCGTGAAGATACGCTGCTGTAAGTTTTCGGTAATGCGGAGCTGTGCAATATTCATAAAACCAGTAAAGCCAATTGCGGCAACTACTAAACCAACCAACATAAACCAGGAGGTACTGACTTTGCCTGCCTGAATAAAATTGATAATGGCCTGAATACCGAGTGGCAGACCCAAACTCAGCAAGCCACCAATGATGGCAAATAAATAGATATCCGAGATGTCTTTGCTGTCTGGCTTGAGTAAAGCCCAAAAGCGTTCGTAGGGTTTGGTAACGTCCTTATTCATGGTCGAGGTAACTAAATATTAATTGTGTGTAAAAAACAGCTACAGCATCTTCTTGTTCTGAGGCATTCGTAACCTCTGGCAGGTGCTGGCCAAAAAAGCGTTGTAATAAACTTCCTTCGAGTAAGGTAGTCACTAACATTTCGGGATATTTACAATTGGGCTGGTACGCGCATACCAATTCGGAAATATACTGGACGATTTCGGTATATATGCGGTGATAACCGGTTTGGTGATCGGCATCCACTGCCTTGGTGAGAAAAACCTTAGATGCTTCGTGAATAACAATGCGCTGAAGTCGTTTCTCGCTGGCAAAAGACAAGGAAGATTGCTGTGGAACCAAAACCAACTCGAGTGCGCGCAACAAGCGCTCTTTTGCGCTTCCACCTTGCGTCTGCAAGTGCAGCCTGCATTCTAATCTACCCCAATACCAATTGATCAAGTAAAGCAGCAATTTTTGCTTACAAGAAAAATACCTGTAAACAGAAGCCTCAGTGGTGCCGACAGCTTGTGCCAATTTTTTAAATGTAAATTGCTCGAAGCCCAACTCGTCAATTAAAAATATACTGCCTTCAATGATGCGCTGCCCCAATTGCGTGGACTGCGGATTGCGCAGGGCAATAGCTTCTAGAACCGGAATCTGAAAACGATCTACTAAATCCATAAAAGTATTTTACGCAAAAATAATAGCAATACTATTTATCTATGGTAGCTTTATTATAACTTCTTTTTATGAACGTGATAAGTAATATTGAGCCATAAAAAAGGGCCGTCTAACAAGACAGCCCTTTCTTACTACTGTTCTGAGAGGAAAAAATTGATACTAAACCCATGCTCTGATTGAATCCTCTCGTCGTTGTAATGTTACAGTCGTCATAAATGTAAGACGCAGTAGTGTTGTTCTATTGAACACTACAAAGTTGCCGCAAATCGACATCAATAGACATGAGTTGAATTGCTGAAAAAAACTGATTCTTATCAATTTTTTCGGACGCCCACGATATTGGGCAAACGCCAAAAGTGGTCGTTATCGTTGCGCTCCCAGGTGGTCGAGACCCAAGATCCTATTTTTTCGATGCAGTGCCCATTGACATCGATCAGTAGGCTGGTTTCTGGGCCGCCTTCCAAGTAGATGGCATCGTGAATCCCGCCAGGCATTTGCTTGAGAAAACCTATCATTTGGTTGTGCGTGTAGGGCGATCTGGTAAAAATCAGGTAAAACCAACCTTTTTCGTCTTCGGCAGCAACCAGCATACTACAAGACTGTACCTTTTTCTGCCAATTCATGGGGCTGGCATTGCAGTCTATCATGCGTAATCCTTGCGCAAAGCCCGTAAAGTTGTTTTTTTCTTGTTCCCAATTAGAACACGTCAGATCGAGTACTTCGATATTGGAACGATTGGTATTAGGCTTGGGCCCCAATGCCAACATGAGGTTGAAATTTTCAAGGAGTTTACCGTTGTTGATGTGGTTGCCCGACTGCAGATAAGCCCTACTTTGCAACGGCCTACCTAAGTTGTACATTCCGGCATTAAATGCAACCAAGAGATCAAAGGTATCGGCCCAAGAATAAAGGTCTTTGGCAACAGAATCGTATTGCGTGGCGGCAAAAAGATCGAAACGAAACAAGGATGGATCCATGCGCAAAATAGACAATTTTGAATCGCCGATAAACGATTTTACGGGCGCATCGATTTCTCTGTATTCCATTCCGGTGGTCAGTGTGGTCCAGTTCGTGTAGTCTGGGTTGTTCGTTTGTTCTTTGGGCTGACCCAACGAACAAGATGGTACACCAAGAAATATCAAAATAGAAACAAAAAAACGCAAGGTCAGGGACATATATTCTTTATTCAAAGTTATGGATTTTAATAGTTTTGTTTACTTTGTACAATATACTAAATTATGAAAGCCTTAGCCCTTCTTCTCTTTCTGCCTTTTTTCACTTTTGCGCAAGACGTACCAAAAAAAGAACAACTTAAAGCCAAACGCATCACTTCCAATGCCATCGCGCTTTTCAATGAAGGCCAAAGCAGCAATGCGTATATGTTACTGAAACAAGCCGTCGCCATAGACCCCAACAATGGAAATGCATTCTATTGGTTGGCAAACACCGAATTTGATTTGCGATCTTATTTTTATGCCCAAGAACACATGCAAAAAGCCATGACGCTTTTGGGTTCAGCGGTTAATGTAGACCACCTTTATTTGGCTATTCAAATTGATTTATCGTTGGGTCAATTGCAGCTCGCGAGCCAACAACTGGAGCTTGTCAAAAAAATGCTCAACTCCGATAAAAATTTTCAAGCCCTCGGGTTTGGCCTACTCGAAAAACAATGTCAATATGCCCTACAAGAACAACAAAAAGGCAGCACCAACCTTCGGCAATTACTCGGCGGTTCACTCAATACAAAATACGACGAATACGGCCCTATCCTGAGCCCAGATGCCCTAACTTTATACTTTACAAGCCGAAACCCAGATGCAAAAGGCGCCAACCTCAACCCAGACGACCAACGCTTCTTTGAAGATATATATCAGGCTACTCGAGACCATTCTGCCGATACACTTTGGCTGCGTATTTACACCAACGATGAACTCCTAAATACCGAAGGTTTCGATGCGCTCTCTTATGTATCAGCCGATCAAAAAATGGCGCTCGGCACTTTAAATACGACCGCATCCAAAGAAGGTGAAAACAAAGAAATGCTGACCCAAAGCTCTGATATTTTTGAATTGAGCACGGAGCAAGCAGGCACCTGGGACGACAAACGGCTCATCACCGAAATACCCGGCTTAAACACCAGCTACTTTGACGGCTCCCCTACGATAACCGACACCATTTGGCTTGATGAATTCACTTATGTGGAAGAACTCTATTTTGTTTCGGATCGAAATGCCGAAAAATATGCCACTGAAATTTACGTTGCCAAAAAAATCAATGGGATTTGGCAAGCTGAGGTCAAGGCCCTGCCTCAAGGCATCAATACGGAAGGAAGAGAAACAACGCCTTATGTAACACCAGATGGAAAATTCCTCTTTTTTGCTTCGGATGGCCATGCCGGAATGGGGGGCTATGATTTATTTATGTGCAAACGCAATGGCACAGAATGGTCTGCACCCATTAATCTCGGCGCAAAAATAAACAGCACACTCGACGACACCCATTTACAGCTCAGTTCCCAGTATATCACTTGGGCCAGCGTTAGCGATATCGATGGGCTTTTTAGCTACAATTTGTTTTTTGCTCCTATTGGTATTTTACAAACAGAAGATTTAAAATAAATGCCGCGTTATTTTATTGAACTCGCTTACAACGGTAACAACTACCATGGCTGGCAAATTCAGCCCAATGCGCGTTCTGTACAAGGTGAGATTGAGACAGCTCTCAGCAATTTGCACGGCCAAAACCGCATTGAGGTTGTGGGTTGTGGCCGGACCGATGCAGGCGTACACGCCCACCGCTACTTCTTACACACCGACCTACCCCGCCACTGGGAGATCAACCAACTCGTATTCAAACTCAATCGAATGACGCCGCCAGACCTCGCTTTTTTTAGCGCTATTGAGGTCTTACCAGCAGCACATGCCCGCTTTGATGCACAGCGCAGAACGTATAGATACTTTATTCACCAACGTAAAAATCCATTTCTTCAAGCACAAAGCTGGTATGTCCAACAAGCGCTCAATGTTTCGGCCATGAATGAAGCCGCACAGCATTTAATTGGCGTTCAGGATTTTTCATCTTTTGCAAAAGCACATACTGATGTCAAAACCAATATTTGTGAAGTTTTTGCAGCCCAGTGGTATACCGATGCAAATGGCATTTTTTTTGAAATTACGGCCAATCGGTTTTTACGCAACATGGTTAGGGCGATTGTCGGGACGCTCGTAGAGGTAGGGCTCGATAAAATAAACGCCGCTGAACTGCCCGGCATTATTGCTGCCCAAGACCGCTCAGAGGCGTTTGTATCAGTGCCTGCTCAGGGCTTATTCCTTTGGAATATTACCTACCCTTTTATTGCTGACCAGGCTCTGGCTGATTGATTTCCCACTCGCGGTAAAGGTCAAAGTAACTTTTGGTTTCTAAGATAACAGCTCCGCCGAGAGTATCGCCGTACTTGGCAGGCAAACCACCGGTGTAAACGGTGACGCGTCCGATGGCGCAACTCGGTACATTAAACACTTCATTGGACTTGATGCCATCGAGCACATAGATCATATCGCCTTTGCGTGCACCCCGAAACATAAGGCCGCCATCTTCGTCTTTTTTGATGTCAGAATTGGAATTAGCCACCATATCTACCACACTAAATTTATCGGGGCGGTTTTTGATTTCCTTGGCTGTGAGGGTCGTGACTGGTGTTTCGCCAATACGGATACGCGCTTGTTCGTAGCGTCCACCACCTACCCTGACCGCTTTGGTGTCTTGGGTTTTTCCTTGAAAGTAAATTGTTCCGGCATTGCCGTAGGCTTCTACAGGAACTTCAACAAGCACTTTCTCGGTGCTGTCTTTTTGAAAATAACCCACAACTTGATAAGTGCCTGCCGGGACGCCAACGATCCGAAAACGCCCTTCCTCATTGGAAAGTGCCAGATAGACGCGGCCATTCTCTCGGATGATGGCTTTGGCACCAACAACAGGGGTCTGGGTTGCAAAATTCACAAAAGTACCAACGACATCGCCAGTACCAGATTGGGCTACTGTGTTTACTGCTGTCAAGAGCATCCACACCATCATCAAGTTTCTCATAAGCTTCTATTTACGATGAAGATGGCGGTAGTGGATGAATTCCACAAAAAAAAATTAAATGGCGGCGCTACTTGTCGGGATTTCGCGGTCTACCTTTTTGAATAAGCCTTGTAAAACTTTACCTGGACCAACTTCGATGACCTCTGCACAGCCATCGGCTAACATGTTTTGCATGATTTGAGTCCAACGCACTGCACCGGTTAGTTGTGTTACTAAATTGGCTTTGATGTGCGCGGGGTCGGTAACGGCTTGCGCATTGACATTTTGATAAACCGGACAAATCGGCGTGGCAAATTGGGTTGCCTCGATAGCAGCTGCTAATTCTTCGCGGGCCGGCTCCATTAGGGGAGAATGAAAAGCACCGCCTACCTGCAGAACAAGTGCGCGTTTTGCACCGGCGGCAGTTAGCTGGGCACAAGCTGAATCAATGGCTTCGAGGGAACCTGAAATGACGAGCTGCCCAGGGCAATTGTAGTTTGCAGGTACAACAACGCCATCTATTTGGGCGCAAATGCGCTCCACAACGTCGTCTTCGAGGCCTAAAATTGCCGCCATTGTGCTCGGGGCAAGCTCACATGCTTTTTGCATGGCGGCTGCTCTTTTGGCAACCAGACGCAAACCGTCTTCAAAGGATAGCGTTTTGTTGGCCACTAAAGCTGAAAATTCACCCAAAGAATGTCCGGCTACCATATCTGGCCGAAAAGAAGCACCTAAGCATGCAGCTAAAATAGTGCTGTGCAAAAAGATGGCTGGTTGTGTCACGTTTGTTTGTTTGAGTTGGTCTTCAGTGCCCTCAAACATGATGCTTTGTATGTCGAAACCGAGAATGTCGTTTGCTTGTGCAAATAAGGAACGAGCGAGTTCAGAATTTTCGTAGAGATCCTTGCCCATTCCAGAAAATTGGGCGCCTTGACCCGGAAAAACGTATGCTTTCATAGTGCTAATTTGGGAACAAAATTAAGTAAATATCGGTGATTAGAGTTGGCCATCTGAATGATACTTCCCTAATTTAAAAATGCGGACCTTCTGTAAAATGCCATCTTGGTCATAATCGTACACCTTTCCGTCGTAGAGTTGGCCGTTCTTGAATTCGCCATCCATCCAGATCTCGTCGTTATCGTTATAAACTTTATTGTATCCGTTGGGTACAAAACGAAGCCCTTTTGTTTTAGGGTTCGATAAACGCGGTGGATACACATTGGAATTGACTGGCACTGGTGCTTTGAGCTGAGGGGTTTGAGGGTTCGCTTTGTGAACCGGACCCACAGCGCCATTGGCAGTAACATCAAAAGAACTGAGCAGTTGTCCGTTGGTATTGTAACGGGAGACCTCGCCTTGCACTTTGCCATTTTTGACCGTGTAGGTAAGCGCTACTTTTCCATTTGGGTGGTAGTAAGTCACTTTTCCACTCTCTTGACCTTGATTGTTAAAATTGGCGCGGTATGCCAAATTGCCGTTTTCGTGGTAGCGCAATAGCAACCCTTTGTAGCCATTTTGTTGAAAATCTCCTTGTTCCGCTATTTGGCCGTTCGAAAAATAACGCGTGTAGGGCCCTTCGGGTCTGTTGTTGCTGTACGTGCCCTTGAGTTGGACACGGCCGTCAGTATAGAATTTGGTCCAAACGCCTTCTTTTCGGCCGTTGACATAGTATCCTTCCTCTACTTTCTGTGTTTTCGGTAAGTTGCGCTGTGGAAAATCTTTACCGGTAAACACCCATTTGCCATGGCGTTGGCCAGCAGCATTGCGCTTGTTTTGCGCATTTGCTTCAACACACAAAAAAATCAATAAAACGCAAATAGAAGTCCGTAAAATCACGTGTCCAATTTACGAATTTTGGCTAACTTTGAAAGCATATGTTGAGCCTCGATCCCAAAGAACTAACCGTCCAGCGCTTGCACCAATTATTGCTTGGTGCGGTGGGCCCGCGTCCTATTGCTTTTGCATCTACTATAGACGAAAGCGGTCGCCCCAATTTAGCGCCTTTTAGTTTTTTTAATGTCTTTAGTGCCAATCCGCCAATTTTGGTGTTCTCTCCCGCAAGATCAGGGCGCACAGGCCAATCCAAAGACACCTTTAACAATGCCAAAGCCATTCCAGAGGTAGTTATCAATGTGGTAAACTACCCCATGGTGCACCAAATGAGCTTGGCCAGCTCTCCATATGCGCCGGGCGTCGATGAATTTGTCAAAGCGGGCTTTACCCCCATTGCTTCGGACAAAATCAAACCATTTAGAGTGGCCGAAGCACCGGTTCAGTTCGAATGTAAAATTCAGCAAATCATAGAGCTGGGCCAAGATGGCGGTGCAGGCAACCTCATTATTTGCGAGGTCGTTCAACTGCACATCCAAGAAAACCTCCTCAATGAAAACGGCCTCATCGACCAACACAAAATTGACCTAGTGGCCCGCATGGGTGCAGATTGGTATTGCCATGCCAACAGCCAATCCATGTTCGAGATCAAAAAACCCATTACCACTTGTGGAATCGGCTATGACGCCTTGCCACAAGATATCAAAAGCAGTCAAATTCTGAGCGCCAATAACCTTGGCCAACTAGCTGGCATCGAAGCCCTGCCCAACGAAACCGATGTCAATGAATACAAACTACTAGAGCTCTCCACGCTTTTTTTAGAACTCGAACACGACGCAGCAGCCCTAGAGCAAGCCTTACACAAACGCGCTCAAGAACTACTCACTGCCAACCAACTCGAAGAAGCTTGGCTCACTTTACTCTCTTTCAACAACTAAACAACTAATCACTAAATAACCGTCCATGTTTAAACTTACCGGAACCATCAAAGTCATTCAAGAAACCCAGCGCATTTCAGACAAATTTCAAAAGAGAGAATTCGTTGTAACCGATACTACCTCCATGTATCCACAAGATATCCTCTTTCAAGCTACCCAAGATAAATGCAATTTGCTCGATCAATTTCAAGCAAATGACAACGTAGAGGTTTCTTTTAATTTACGTGGCCGCGAATGGACCAGCCCGCAAGGTGAAGTCAAATATTTCAATACCATCGAAGCATGGCGCATTGAAAAACAAGGTCAAAGCCAACCAATGGGAATGCCTGCAAGCGGCCCCTCAGCCATGAACATGGGCACAGAGCCATTGCCTGGTGTTGGTGCAGCTACTGCTGCCGACGACGACGACGATTTACCGTTCTAATTTTAGAAAATACCTGTAGCCAAGCCTACGCCCACCAAAATACTCAAGAGCTTGAGTAAATTGAATTTATGATTCTCGGTGGTTTCAAAAATAATAGTGGTAGAGATATGTAAGAACATACCTACCACTATTGCTAATATCACGTTTACATTCAGTCCGAGCTGTTCGGTCGTAATGCCAAGGCCCAAAAACACACCAATGGGTGTCATGAGGCCAAATGCCAATAAAATCAGCCACGCTTGTTTACGACTGAGTTGGGTTGCCATTAAAAGCGTCATCAGGGCAATTGCAACCGGAATTTGATGAAAAACAATACCCCAAAAGAAGCTCGCATTAAAAGGAACCGTCTGGTGTTCAAGCCCCACTTGCAACATATTGCCAAGCGGAATACCTTCGATTACCGAATGCACCGACAATGAAATAAAAAGTGTCCAAGGCATTGCTTGGCCTTTATGAACATGCACATGGCCGTGTTCTATGCCACCTGAAAAGTACTCCAACACGAGCTGCACTAAAAACCCAAGCAATATGTAGATGCCAACCTCGAAAACCGGCAGTGCCTGGTGTGTGTCATGCGCATGCCTATGATGGGCGCCATACAGTTCTGGCAATAAATGTTGGAAAATGACGGCAAGTAAAAACCCACCGCTAAAAGCCAAAGCAAGCTTGATATACTGGTTCTTGTTGGTTGCGTTGAGGGTACTCACCACAACACCACCTACCACCACCGATAGCAATAAAACCAGTTCTATGATATAAAAATTCATGCTTTCTTTTTTGCAATTAAGATCAGACGGTCGCTAGACGTCGCAACAAATGGCGCAAGGTCATAAGAGCCAAACGTAGCCACTAAATCAAAATCAGCAGCCAAAAGGGCTTGGAAATCTGATAAACGCAACGCTTGCACGCGTTCTACAAAAGTGCCTATCTCGGCATTGTTGTCTCGATCTGATATCTTTATTTTTTTGTAAATATGAGAGTCGTCGTGCCATCTTTCAAGAGAAAAAGAAATGCCGTCTCTTTGGATCAAATCTTCCTTGACCAAATTGGAAATGACTTTGTTGGCATTCAAAAAATCGATGACCAACAAACCGTTTGGCTCGAGCATCTGTGCAATGGCAGCGCAGACATTTTGATTTTCTTGAAGGGTATCAAAATAGCCAAAGCTGGTAAATAAATTGAATATTGCCTTAAAAGTAGCGCCGGGTATGGGCGTGCGCATGTCGTGTACCAGAAAACGGAGTTGGTCGAGCTGTAAGGTTGCGCTGGTTTGTTCGGCACTTGCGATGCTATTTGCTGCAAGGTCAGCACCGGTAACGTTGTAGCCCATTTGAGCTAACGTAATAGAATGACGCCCTTTGCCACAGGCTAAGTCAAGCACATTTGCGCCTTGAGGCAAATGTAGGGCCTCAGTGAGGTGGCCGATAAATTGCTTGGCTTCGTTGTCATCGCGGTGTTGATACAACAAATGATAATAGGGAGAGTCAAACCAACTTGCGAACCATTCTTTTTCAGACATACTGCAAATTTACAATTTTCTTTGCCTAAATTCGGGCCATGATTCAGATTGGACTCACCGGTGGAATTGGCGCAGGGAAAACAAGTGTTGCCAAGGTACTCGAACACATGGGGTATCCTGTATTTTACTCAGATTTGGAGGCCAAAAAATTATACGGCGATCATCCCATTTTAAAAGAGCAAATGATTGCCCTTTTTGGTAATGAACTTTATCAAAATGGACATTTTCAAAAAAACATATTAGCCCAACAATTATTTCAAAACCCAATACTCAAAGAAAAAGTATCCGAATTGGTGCATCCGTTGGTACGGGAGGCTTTTGAGCAATGGGCTAGCCAACAGCATACCAATATGGTTTTCAATGAGGCTGCCATTTTATTTGAAACCGGTGCTTACCAACAATTTACAGCGACAATCTTAGTGGTTGCGCCAGAAGACCTACGCATTCAAAGAGTGATTTCTCGTGATCAACTCACGGAGCAAGAAGTTCGCAACAGGATAAACCAACAATGGACAGACGCCCAAAAAAAGGCGCTTACGCCGTATGTCATCGAAAACGACGGCAGACCTTTACTGATTCAAATTGAGGCTTGCCTTGCCGCCATTCAAAATTAATACACCATTTTGATGTCCAAACTCCGATCCTGTTGCAGCTTAATAGCGCATTCATCGAAGCCCGGAACACTTAGTTTAGGACGCACATTATTGGAAAAAGCATAGGCTTCGGTAGGAATACCAAAGAAATTTTTATCGCAAATTTTATTGTGGTTTTCATCGTGATAAACCACCAATGCATATTTGCCCGCCTCTAAATTCTTAAAGGTGTAGCTAACTGTACCTTTTTGGGCATCTACCCGAGCCAGTCGGTGCGTTTTTCCTGCCTCCGTAAAAACATCGGGATTTTTGTAGAGTGCAAATTCAACCAACCCTTTATCGTTGGAGATGCCCAACACATTGACCTTCAGATCATGGGTTGAATTTTGATGGTATTGAGGCGCAAACGAAAACAAGAAGCCAACGCAAAGCAACAAACCGAACCAATATAAGAAGTTATTTTTCATTGAAAGACTTACTCAGAAATAAGAAAGTTGAGCCCAATATTGAATTGTAAGTTCTTGATGCTAAAGGACGCTTGATTAAAAAGCTGCTGCCATTCGTTGTAAGCCCCAACCTCGACGCCATTGCTTAAATCGCGGAAACCCCGATAGGCGCTGGCGCGGATACCCAATCTTTTTATTGGATTCCATTGTAAATAGGCGAAATATCCCATGTCGAGTTTGGCTTGGGTATTGGGTCCTATTTCGGTACTGAGTAAAGTTGTGGATGGAGCACCCGGATAAAAAGCGTAAAAATCTTTTTGCATGGTGCCTTGTACACGGTATCGGTATTGCATGCCCCCACCAATATGGACACTTAAAATTTTGATGTCGAGGCCCAGCGGCAAGGTGAGTAATTCTCCGGATGCCGTTTTGTTGCAAAGCAACAAAAACGAAGTGCCGGTGTCGTCGGTAGCCCACTCTGTGCTTTGATACGCCAAGTTTTGGTGGGCATACCCCAAACCACTATACGCCGTCAGAACTTTGGCAACGGTGTATCCGACTTGGAGTTCACCGCCTGCGGTGCCTCGCCAAAAAGCTTGCGGATCAAAAGGCTGTTGGGTGAGTTGATACGCCCCCTGTATTTCCTGTTTGTTGGCGCCTACCTCGGCCTGTAAAGACCAACACCACTGCGCATTGGCCAAGAAAGAAGTAAGGGTTAAAAAGCAAATAAGTAGTCCTGAGCGCATTTGAACTTCAATTAACCCAAGAAAGGATAACGGTAATCAGCGGGCGGCACAAACGTCTCTTTGATGGTACGAGCCGAAACCCAGCGCATGAGGTTCATGGCGGCTCCTGCTTTGTCATTGGTGCCCGAGCCGCGTGCGCCACCAAATGGCTGCTGCCCTACAACAGCACCAGTCGGTTTGTCGTTGATGTAGAAATTACCGGCAGCGTTCATTAACTTTTCATTAGCAAGTTGTATGGCGTAACGATCTGTTGCAATAATAGAACCTGTTAGGGCGTACTCAGAAGTTTGGTCTACGAGCGCTAGCGTTTCTTCATATTGTGCGTCTGGATAAACGTAAATGGTAAGTACCGGACCAAAAATTTCTTCGACCATGGTGCGGAATTTTGGATTGGTCGTAACTACGGTCGTAGGTGCAATATAATACCCTACCGATTTGTCGTAGGTTCCTCCGGTAATAATTTCGGCATCTGGCTGCGCTTTAACGTAATCGATGTAAGCGGCAATGCGATCAAAAGCGCGCTCACTGATCACGGCATTGATAAAATTCGAGGTATCTTCTGGGCTTCCTTGTTTGAAAGAATGCACTTGTGCGACCAAAATTTCTTTGACCGCTGGCCAAAGACTTTCTGGTACGTAGGCGCGTGAGGCAGCCGAGCATTTTTGGCCTTGGAATTCAAACGCTCCGCGAGAAAGCGCAGTGGCAACCTCAGCAGCATTGGCGCTGTTGTGTACCATAACGAAATCTTTACCGCCGGTTTCACCTACAATGCGTGGATAAGAACGGTAGTTTTCGATGTTGTGTGCAATATTTTTCCAGAGCTGACGAAAAACATCTGTGGAACCGGTAAAGTGGATACCGGCAAATTCTTTGTGCGAGAAAATGACATCGCCTGCAACTTGACCACTCACGGTTACCATGTTGATGACACCAGCCGGTAAGCCAGCAGCTTCAAATAGCTCCATGATGACCTGTGCAGAATAAATTTGTGTTTCGGCGGGTTTCCAAACCACAACATTGCCCATCATGGCCGGTGCAGCAGATAAATTGGCCGCAATTGAGGTGAAATTAAATGGCGTCAGTGCAAAGACAAAACCCTCTAACGGACGATACTCTAAGCGGTTCCACATGCCAGGAAGCGATGCGGGCTGCTCGTTGTAGATTTGGGTCATGTATTGGACATTGAATCGGAAAAAGTCGATGAGCTCACAGGCTGCATCGATTTCGGTTTGAAACACATTCTTGGATTGTGCCAACATAGTGGCAGCGTTCATGCGGTCGCGGAAGGGGCCGGCAAGCAAATCTGCTGCACGTAAAAACACCGCTGCGCGGTCTTGCCATGGGAGCGCAGACCACGCTGCTTTTGCTGCCAAAGCAGCGTCGATAGCTGCACTTACATGTGCGGCCTCGCCTTGGTTGTAGTAGCCCAACACATGCTGGTGATCATGGGGCATAGTGAGGGGCTTTTTATTGGCCGTAGTTACTTTTTGAGCACCGATATACATCGGGACATCGATTGGACTGCGGTCCTTGAATTCTTGGTATTTGGCTAAAAGAGAAGCGCGTTCGGGTGAACCCGGCGCGTATGATTTAACGGGTTCGTTGACAGCAACAGGGACCTTAAAAAATGCGTTTGACATATGAATGATGAATTAGTTGTACAAATTTACAAAAACTTAGCTTGGACTTTTGTTATGCAAGTTGCTAAGTTAATTGAACCAGATATCCCGAATGAGAACCTCACCGGCAAACTGATTGCAACGCTCAATGATAATTTGTTTGCCATGAAAGAGTTCGTCGCGCATGACACTCGAGTCAATTTTGAGATAAAGGATGTTGTTTTCGATGCGGATATCTGTGGTGCGTTGGGCCACCGCAGGGCCCATGAGTTCGGGCCAAGCAGCAATGAGGTCAAAAGACTTCATTTTGTCTTGAAGGCCGTAAGCTTTCAAAATTTTACCGACAAGCGCGCCCAGCGGCTGCTCTTCGTTTTGTCGTTTGTGATCTGAACTCATAGTGGCAGGGCTTGTTGGTTTTGGATTTGAAAAAGTTGCGTCTGGCCGGGTAGCTGCTCAAATAAGGCTTTCATCCGGATTGGGTCGGTGTCTGTAATGAGAACCTGACCAAAGTAATCGGCACTCACGAGTGCGATAAGGCGCTCAACGCGTTGGTTGTCTAGTTTATCAAAAATATCGTCTAGGAGCAAAACAGGCTTTTGACCTTTGTGCTGTTTGAGCCAGTCGAATTGCGAAAGGCGCAGTGCAATGATAAACGATTTTTGTTGACCCTGAGATCCGAATTTTTTAACCGGATGGCCTTTGATACTGAATAAGAGGTCGTCTTTGTGGATACCGACATTGGTGTATTGGGTCAGGGCGTCTTTTTTTGCGGAAGAGGCCAAAAGGGTGGCAAAATCGGCATCGGAGAGTTGGCTGCGGTAACTGATATCGACTTCTTCGGCATTTTGGCCAATTTCTGCATAAAAACGCTTGAAAACCGGGATAAATTCAGCTAAAAACGCCTTGCGCTGGGCATGAATGTATTGGCCGCATGGCACCAACTGGGCATCCCAAACTTCGATGGCGTCAGGGTCAAACAAACGGTGCTCGTGCATGTTGCGCAATAGAGCATGGCGTTGCTCCAATAAACGCGTATAGCGCTGTATTTCTTCGAGGTATTGTTTGTCGAGTTGAGATAAAATGCCGTCCATCCATTTGCGGCGCAAGTCAGAGCCTTCGGCGATGAGGTCGCCGTCGTAGGGTGAAATAAAAACGACCGGAAGCTTACCTATATGCGCCGTGAGCTTGTCATAGGCTTTTTTGTTCCATTTGATTTGCTTTTTGACACCTGCTTTATAGGCAACCTGAACGTCGTGTTGTTTTTGGTCGAGTTGCCACTGTCCAGCAATAGAAAAAAAGGCCTGTTCAAAGCGTAAGTTATGGCGATCATTGACATTCAGGTAGCTTTTACACATACTGAGGTAGTACACCGCATCTAGGATGTTGGTTTTACCCGCGCCATTTGGGCCTACAATTCCGTTGATCCCCGGCACGAAATCGAGCTCGAGGTCGGGGTAGTTCTTGTAATTGACTAAATGTAGATGGGCTAAGTGCACCTAACAAAGATACAGAATAACTACCTTTGCACTGTGTCTAAAACGCAAATAATCCAGGCGCATATCGCCCTACTCGTCGTCAATCTGCTTTACGGTGCCAACCACGTCTTGGCCAAAGGTGTTATGCCTCAGTATTTAGACCCAACTACCTTTATTTTATTGCGGGTCAGCGGTGCTGTAGCCTTGTTTTGGCTGCTTTTGCTTTTTCAAAAACGTCAGCCCGTAGACCGCGCAGATTATTGGCGCTTTGCTGCGGCTGGTCTTTTTGGGGTTGCGGTCAATCAACTTTTCTTTTTTCATGGACTCAATTTATCAACGGCGCTGAATGCGGGCATCATTATGGCACTCAATCCATTAATGGTATTTGTTTTGGCCGTATTGTTTTCAAAAGACAAAATGAACATGACCAACGGAATTGGGGTCCTTATTGGCGCCACAGGCGCAATTCTACTGACCTTGAGTTCAGGCCAAACACCTGGCACCTCTGCTCGGGGCGATCTTTATTTATTGATCAATGCCCTGAGCTATGCATTTTACCTCGTTCTTTCCAAACCGCTTTTGCTGAAATACAGCCCGCTACAAGTGATTACTTATGTTTTCAGTATTGGACTTTTACTCTTATTGCTCTTTCCGCCTACCTGGACGCAATTGGCAGCAGCCCACTTTTCAAATTTTCCTGCAAGTGTCTGGTACAAGATCGTATACGTTATAGTAGGCGTCACTTTTCTCACTTATTTACTGACTATTTTTGGGCTTAAATATGTCAGCGCCACCGTTTCTGCAGCTTATATTTATACCCAACCTATTATGGTGATTCTTTTCACCATTTTATTTGCTACATTAGGCTGGGCTGCCAACTACACCAATACCATCACATTAGAACGCCTATTGTATATGTTGCTTATTTTTATGGGTGTTTATTTGGTCTCTTTTCATAATTCAAAACGATGAAACAGTATATCTTACTTCTTTTCTTAGGTAACTGTGCTTGGTTACTTGCGCAAAAGCCTGCACTCGACTTCAAAGCATATGACACCTGGAAACGCCTCGAAAAAGAGCAAATTTCCAGCAAGGGGCAAATCATAAGCTACGAACTCACGGTATTAAAAGGAAACCCGGTCTTGCATTTCTACTATGCCGCTACTCAAAAACACGACTCTATTGAACGTGCAAGCGGCGCAATGCTCGCAACTGACGAAAGCTTTGTTGCCTGGAAATTAAGTCCAGACCACGACAGTCTTCGCAAGCTTGAACTCGATAAAGTCGATAAAAAGAAATGGCCCAAAGATTCATTGTTCATTTACCATTTGGCCCAAGACACCCTTTTTAAGTTTGATAAACTCAAACAAGTACAACAAGCCGATGACGCACCTGTGTTGGCTTTTCTACAAGAGTTCAGCCCTAAAAAAATAGAAAAAGTAGAACCCAAAAAATGGGAAAAATACTGCTTTTGGAAAAAACCAACGCCCGAACCAAAAGTGAATCCGTTCAAGACCGACGGTCACCGTTTGCTCATCTATACTTCTGGTCAACAAGAACTCCCATATCTGGACAGCATTACCCAATTTGCCCTGAGCCCCGACGGTTCTAAAATTGCGGTGGTCAAACAGCGCAAAATGAAATTAGACTCGATGCAAGTACGCATCTACCAGACCTCTGACCTCAAATTGCTCAAGGAATTCGAAGCGCAGCCCCTGGTATCTGACCTCGCTTGGAGCCCAAACAACCAACAACTCGTCTTTTTATATAGTACCGACACCGCAAAGGTCAAAAACTTACAACTCACGCTTTTTGATTTAGCGCTGCTCAAAACCACCAATTTTGGAGACTCCACTGATTTTGACCGCAGTTCAGACGGCAGGTATCAAGCGCTTGCAACGGGTCGCAAACCACAATTTAGCGCTGATAGCCAGCTCCTCTATTTTGCAATTTCACCTCGTGAAAAAGTACTCAAAGACACCTTACTCGAGCGCGAAAAAGTCAATCTCGACATCTGGCACTATCAAGATTTAGAAATTCAGCCGCAACAACTCCTCAAAAAAGACCAAGACCTTAAACGGGGCACCCTACACGTTTATCATCTGCAATCCGAACGCTTGGTTGCACTCGAAAACGATACCTTGCGCGTCAATATCGACAAACAAATGAAAGCGCCTTTCCTGATTGCACGCAATCCGAATCCGTACTTAATTGAAGCCCAATGGAAAGCCCCTTCCAAGAGCGATTATTACCGTATTGATTTACTTAGTGGTAAAACGGTCCTGCTCGGCAAAGGTTGGTCAACTGCAAGCGAACTTTCCGCCGATGGCCGCTACTTTACGTATTACCTTGCAGAAGGACAAAAATGGATGTTATTGGACATCGAAAAGCAACAGCACACTTGCATGAACTGCAGCCGCAAAGACATCGTTTGGCAAGAGGACCTCAATGGCCAACCCATGGAGGCCGGGCCTGTTGGTTATTTGGGCTTTACTAAAAATGCCAAGGAAGTTTGCTTTCAGTCTGAATACGATATCTGGAGCTACGATATCGCAGCAAAAACGTTGAAGAGTATTTCAAATGAAAGCGCCACTAGAGACAAAATAGAATTGCGTTTTGAGCGCAACCACCGCGACTCTTCTTTTTTAGACTTAAAAGATGGATACTTCATTGGGCTTCGAAAAGCTGATAAAAAAGAGAGCCTCTACTATTACAAGGAGGATGGGCTGAGCAAAGCTTTTGAAATTCCATACCGTATTTCATCGGTTCAAAAAGCGACAAATGCAGATCAAACGCTCATCCGGATCATGAACGTTAGTACTTACCCCGACCTCTGGTTGCTTCCGGACTACAACTACGACAATGCCAAGCGTATTTCAGTAGCCAATCCGCAGCAAAGCACCTATAATTGGGCAACAGTAGAAACCATCAAATGGAAGGCATATGATGGGCAACAATTAGAAGGCTTACTATACAAACCCGAAAACTACGATCCGAGTAAAAAATACCCGTTGTTATTCTATTACTACGAACTCAATTCGGATAATCTACACAACTATCAAGCACCAAAACCATCGGCAAGTATCATCAACCCAACGGAATACGCGAGCGGCGGCTATTTGGTATTTATTCCAGACATCCGCTACCAACCGGGCAAGCCTGCACAAGGTGCTTACAATAGCATCATGAGTGCCGCAGACTACCTCATCAAGAACTTCCCAGTAGACGAAAAACGCATGGGCTTGCAAGGACAAAGCTGGGGCGGTTACCAAAGTGCCATGCTCATTACCATGACACCGCGCTTTGCCGCTGCCATGGCTGGCGCCCCGGTGAGCAACATGTTTTCGGCCTATGGTGGTATTCGTTGGGGCAGCGGCCTCAACAGACAATTTCAGTACGAGAGTACCCAAAGCCGCATTGGTGCCAGCATTTGGGAAAAACCCGAGTTATACGTAGAAAACTCGCCTTTGTTTCATTTACCTAAAGTACAAACACCGCTCTTGATCATGGCCAACGACAAAGATGGCGCCGTGCCATGGTATCAGGGAATAGAACTTTACAATGGCCTGCGCAGACTCGGCAAACCCTGCTGGATGCTCAATTACAATGAAGATGATCACAACCTTACCAAATTGGCCAACAAATACGATTTATCGATTCGCATGCGCCAATTTTTTGACCACTATTTGATGGATGCACCTGCGCCAAAATGGATGACCGAAGGTCGTCCTGCTACCCTCAAAGACAAAACTTTAATGTATGAATAAGAGACGGCTTACTTTTTTGCGTATTTCTTTTAGCTTGGTTCTTTTGGGAATTACGTATTTGTCACTCAAAACACCAACCGGCAACGTACATATCCAATTCAACGACAAAGTAGGACATTTTATCGCTTACGCAGTGCTGACATTTAATGCATTTTTAGTTTTTGCGCTCTCCACAAAAGCCCGCCGTAATGCTTTATTGATGGCACTAGTAGGATATGGCTTATTAATGGAGTATTTACAGGGATTTGTACCGGGTAGAGAAGTATCTGGTTTTGACCTATTGGCAAATAGCCTAGGTGTCGCAATCGGTTGGGGAATGTTTAGTGCAGCTCGAAGATATTTTGAACGCCAAACCAACGGTTGACCACAAAACCCTCGGCATAATTATAGCCCGCAGGCCTGCCCATTTCGAGCATGCGGCCTTTTAGAAAATCGAAGAAGAGTTCACCTGAAATAGGCGTATTTGGCTCTGCCGAATTTGGATCAAAAAACTGGGTTTTGTAGGCTTTGATAGCTTCAATTTTTTGAGGCACATAGGGGCTGACATCCTGTACGAAAGATGGGGTCTGGTGGTAATCTTGGATGTAATGAAGTACCAATCTTGGTCGGTAAGCCGTTTGTTCTTGACCAAGATAGGTTGTATGAATTTTACGCAAACCTGCCAGAAAACAAGCTTCGGCAACCAACTGCCCTGCTTTGGAATGATCGGGGTGACGGTCGTGGAGGGCGTTGGCCAAAACGATTTCGGGTTGGTGCAAGCGGATTTGCTCGATGATTTTCATTTTGGCGGCTTGGTTATTCTCAAAAAAACCGTCGGGCAAGCGCAAGTTGGTGCGCTGCTGAATGCCTAAAATTGCGGCGGCTTCAGAAGCTTCTTGGTAACGGGTATCTACGTTGCCACGGGTCCCGAGTTCGCCTTCCGTTAAATCAATGATGCCACAGGTTTTGCCTTGCTTAATGTAGTGTAAAATGGTGCCCGCCGCAGAGAGTTCGACGTCGTCAGGGTGGGCACCAAAAGCAAGGATATCTAATTTCATGTGTTATTGAACGTTGGCGTAGCTTTCCACACTTGGGCAACTACAAACTAAGTTACGATCGCCGTAGGCGTTGTCTACGCGACGAACTGGTGCCCAATATTTAGCCTCGAGTAAGTACGGCAGCGGATAAGCTGCTTCTTGAGGGGCGTATGGGTAAGTCCAGTTTTTATTGATAATACAATCTGCGGTATGCGGCGCATTTTTGAGCAAATTGTTGACTTTATCGGCGTGGCCGTTTTCAATTTCGCGGATTTCTTCGCGGATTTTGATCATGGCATCGCAAAAACGATCGAGTTCTTCTTTGTCTTCTGATTCGGTAGGCTCTATCATGAGGGTACCAGCTACAGGGAATGATACCGTTGGCGCGTGGAAACCGAAGTCAATGAGACGCTTGGCCATGTCGGCTACTTCTACATCTGCATTTTTCTTGAAGTCACGGCAATCGAGGATCATTTCGTGGGCCACAGTACCGTTAGCGCCGGTGTAAAGGATGTCGTAGTGACCTTTGAGGCGTGCAGCAATGTAATTGGCATTTAAAATGGCCATTTCGGTAGAACGGCGCAAGCCCTCGGCGCCAAGCATCTTGATATAAGCGTATGAAATAGTCAAGATAAGGGCAGAACCGTATGGCGCGGCAGAAATGGCATGAATAGGTTGGTCTCCGCCAGTTTTGACAAGCGGGTTGCTCGGCAAGAACGGCGCTAGGTGTGCAGCCACGCCAATAGGGCCCATTCCGGGACCTCCGCCACCATGCGGAATTGCAAAGGTTTTGTGTAGGTTAAGGTGACAGACGTCGGCACCAATATTACCCGGATTGGTGAGACCCACTTGGGCATTCATGTTGGCACCATCCATGTAAACCTGGCCGCCGTTGGCATGAATAATACTGGTGATTTCGATGATGCCTTCTTCATATACACCGTGAGTAGATGGATACGTCACCATGATACCTGCCAAAACGTCTTTGAGTTCGGTAGCTACTGTGCGCAATTCTTCGATATCGATGTTACCGTTCTCGTCACAGCCGGTTACCACCACTTCGAAGCCAGCCATGACGGCAGAAGCTGGGTTGGTGCCGTGTGCAGACGACGGAATGATCATTTTTTTGCGTTGGAAGTCTCCTCTTGATTCGTGGTATGCTTTGATCACCATGAGGCCTGCGTATTCGCCTTGAGCACCAGAGTTGGGTTGCAAAGAGACAGCTGCAAAACCGGTGGCCTCGCAGAGGTCTTTGGCAAGTTGCTCGAACATGGCGTGGTAACCGGCAGCTTGATCAAGGGGTGCAAACGGGTGCATGTTGGCAAACTGCGGATTGGTTACAGCCATCATTTCAGAGGCTGCATTGAGTTTCATGGTGCAAGAACCAAGCGGAATCATGGAATGTACCAAAGAAAGATCTTTGTTCTCCAGGCGCTTGAGGTAGCGCATCATGCGCGACTCAGAATGATAGGAATTGAATACAGGATGAGAAAGTACAGCTTCTGTACGTTGCAGGGAACTTGGAATAGTTGTTTGGGCATCCTGCACTTGTGCACCAAAAATATTTAAAACAGCAGCAAGATCTTGTTGCGTGTGGGGTTCGCCAAAAGAAATGCTGAGTTCTGAATCTGATATGTAGTGGAAGTTGAGGCCAGCGGCTTCAGCTTTGCTGCGGATTGCCGCGCAGTCTACGCCTTGGACGTGAATGGTATCAAAAAAGTGAGCCGAACCAATGGCAATACCCGCTTTTTGTAGGCCAGCGGCTGCGCTACTTGCCAACTGATGCACATGTGTTGCAATACTGCGAATACCGTCTGGGCCGTGGTAAACCGCATACATAGAAGCCATGACGGCCAAAAGCGCTTGCGCTGTACAGATATTGGAAGTTGCTTTATCTCGTTTGATGTGTTGCTCACGGGTTTGTAAAGCCATGCGCAAAGCTTGGTTGTCGTCGGCGTCTTTGGAAACCCCAATGATGCGGCCTGGCAAGTTGCGCTTGTAGTCTTCTTTGGTGGCAAAGAAAGCAGCATGAGGCCCGCCGTAGCCCATTGGCACCCCAAAACGCTGGGCAGAACCCACCACGACGTCAGCGCCCATGCTTCCGGGAGACTTTAAAAGCACGAGTGAGAGTAAGTCAGCACCAACTGCAACTTGAATACCTGCGGCTTTCCAGCTGGCTATGGCAGCACTCCAGTCTTGGATATGGCCTTTGGCATTTGGATATTGTACAAAAACACCAAAATAAGCCGCGTCGGGCGCAAAGGTAGCGGCATCGCCAACGATGAGCTCAATACCCAAATTTAAAGCGCGTCCGGTCATGACGTCGATGCTTTGCGGCAACGCATTTTGATCAACAAAAAATTTGTTGCGCCCCGCTTGGATATCGGCACGGCTGCGCGAGTTATAGAACATGATGAGCGCCTCTGCTGCGGCAGTAGCTTCGTCGAGCAAAGAAGCATTGGCAATGGTCATGCCGGTAAGTTCAATGACCATGGTTTGGAAATTGAGCAGCGCTTCTAGGCGGCCCTGTGCAATTTCTGCCTGATAAGGCGTGTAAGCGGTATACCATCCTGGATTTTCGAGGACGTTGCGCAAAATAACAGACGGAACAATGGTTTCGTGGTAACCCAAACCAATGAAAGATTTGTTTACTTTATTTTGAGCGCCAAGAGCAGTAATGTGCTCTAAATAAGCCTGTTCTGAGAGCGCGCCATCGATGCGCAATTCCCTGTTGAGGCGAATTTGAGCGGGAATAGTGCGGTCGATGAGCGTAGCGAGCGAATCTACGCCTACTGCTGCTAACATTGCTTTTTCTTCGGTTGCTCCTGGGCCTATGTGTCGTCTTTCAAAAGGTGTCATGTGTGTTGTCGATTTTGGGTCTACAAAGTTACTTATTTTCATGGAAATTGAGGACGCGTAATTTTGCGTTCTCGCGGATATCTTGCCAAAAAAGATTGATATCTCCGATGTGGTAATTGCGCATCGTTAGACTCATCAAAAAAAACTTTCTGCCAGGATGTTCAATCCAAATAGCGCCGTCGATCAGGTGGGTGTCAAATAACTGTGTGTAAAGTTGATTGTCAAAATATAAAAAGCCCTTATGAGCCTCTTTTGGCGCCAGACTTTGGGTGGTCCAGGTGACGGGATTCACCACCGCCCTGCCTTTGTACCACATTTCGTATGCTTTTTTATCGAGGCACTTTTTAAATGTATTCCAGGTAACGTAACCCCCAGTTTGCACAGGAGCGGTGAGTAATGGGATTTGCTTCAGGTCAGATGGAAGAATGCCAATACCTGGTAAATATGCCACCACGAGCTGTTGTTGTAGTGGTTTGCCGTCAAAAAATTCTTGCAAGAGCAAACCGCAATGGGTACTGCCTTGGCTATGGCCTGCCAAAATGATGGGGCGGCCGTTGTTGTGGTGTTCGAGGTAATATAAAAAAGCAGCCCGTACATCGGCATAGGCCAATTCGAGCGCTTCTTTGCCCTTTGGATCAGAGACGTAATAAGCGCGCAAATGCGCCGATCGGTAAAGTGGGGAGTAAAACCGACCCGCTTCTACAAAGGCACTGCCTTGATAAGGAAGGGCGGTTTCCATGATTTTTTTGAGTTGCTTGGCGTCGTCGAGGGGTACATTCCAACGTTTGTCCGTATTTTCTGTATTGAGCGTTGGATATACATAGAAAACATCTGCTTTTGCCCAAAGACTGGTGTCGGTGCAGCGCTCGGCTAAACCCGAAGGCAGTTGATGAGGTAAGGCTGCCCAATTTGTTGATAAACGATAGTCTATCGGACTTTGTGCATAAGTGTATGTTGAAAGAATCGGTAGAAACACGAAAAGAAAGCTTAGAAAACGCATTATTTTTGCTGACGAAATGTTTGGATTACAAAGGAACACATTTTTGACACTATTGTTTGGCCTCTGGCTACAGCATTTTACTTGGGGCCAAGATTCTACTGCTTATTGGAAGTTCAAGTCGTTGTATTCCTTGAGTGGCACCCAAACTTCTTTTGTCAATTGGAACGCCGGTGGGCGAAATAACATTTCGATTATCGGGTCCGCTAACGCCTCTGCGTACTACACCCGCGAAAACATCAAATGGACCAACGACGCAAGTTTTGCCTTGGGGGGCATCAAGTATTTTGACAACAAAGGAATCGGCGCCCAAAAAACCGACGACCGCCTCGATTTGTCGAGCACTTTTGGTATGCAACTCTCCAAAGGCTTCTTCCTGACTTTTGCCTCCACATTTCGGACACAAAGCATTAATGGTTATGCCTACCCTAACGACTCCATTCCCGTTTCTAGATTCATGGCGCCCGGCTACCTCAATTTAGCACTCGGCGCCGACTTCAGAAAATCGGACAACTTTAACATTTTCTTTTCGTCAATTGCCATTAAATCAACTTTTGTGCTCGACGACTCATTGAGTGCCAAAGGTTCTTTTGGCGTAGAGCCCGGCATGCGTTACCGCCAAGAATACGGCGCTTATCTAAAAATGAAATTCAATCGCCCTTTAGCCAAAAATATTGAAATGAAATCGAAGCTTGAGTTGTTTAGCAACTACCTCAACAACCCGCAGAACATCGATGTCAACACCGAATTGCTCTTGCTCTTTCGGGTCAATTCGTTGGTTTCGGCATCGGCCCAATGGAACCTCATCTACGACGACGACATCAAAATCACCGATGCAAATGGAAATATTGGTCCTCGGACTCAATTCAAATCTGTGATCGGCATCGGTTTGTCTTATAAAATCGAAAGCTAATGATTCAAAAATTTCTTCTCGTTATCCTATTGAGTTTGCCATATTGTGTATCGGGGCAATCAGATTATTCCAAATTAGACCTTAATGTGGTGCTTGGCACCAATTTGTATCAAAAACAATTTGCCCCTGTAATGGGTTTAAATGGCGAATTACACATCAATTCCAACTGGAGTGTTTTGTACAACTACCAAATATGCGGCCTGAGTGATTACGAAGGCTATCTTCATTTGCCCATGAGTCTTTACGCAGTTGGACCCGTCACCAGTTTTTTAACCCAGAATTCTTACACAATCAGCGACTTTTTTGGTTCGTTGGCCGTTGGCTTGCTCACAGCCCTGATACCAGAAGGCGTGGCGTATCATTACCCGGTGGCCTACCGACTGGACTTATCTGGGTATGTCAATCCGCTGGGTTTAGGGCTTGTTATGAGTAACAATCCGGCAGAAGATCAACGCTTGCGTTACAACGCAACAGCGGGTGTTAAGCTGAGCTACTACACCCGTTTTGGTTTATTGGCAAGTGCCTCTACACAACTCAACTTGCTGCGTAATTTCGGCGTATTTCCGAGTGCAAGCCTGAGCTTAGGCTACGCTTTTGGAAACAGACATTTGGGCGAATCTGATCAATGACCCCCTGGCTGGCAGCACAGCGGCAATGCCTTTTGAGCTGCCGAATCTGCCTTTTGATCATCGGCATCGTAGCCGATTGCATTCAGTGCTTTTTTGAGGGTAGCTACGTCGGTTTTCTTGCTGTTGTATTTGATTTCTACCACCTTGGTTTCTAAATTGAGCTCGGCATACACCACGCCTTTGCTTTGATTGAGCGCCGTTTCGATGCGGTCTTTACAATCGCCGCACTGGGCACTCGTTTGAATAGAAATTACAGCTGCTTTTTGCGCAAAAATCGAGGTACTCAAGGAGAGTAAAAAGAATAAGAGGCTATTTTTCATTTTGTGTGTTTTTAATTCATTCATAAAATTATTTCAGTGTATAGCGCAACCCAAAGTACGCGTTCCATCCCATAATGGGCGCCCAAATTTGAGTGGCATCAAAAGACGAACCAAACGGATTGGCTGCATCAATGATGGGTGCATGTTGGGTAAAGTTGAGGAGGTTTTCACCACCGAGGTAACATTCGAGTTGCTTCCAGTTGCGGGTAACTTGCGCATTGAGCAAGACCCAAGGCGTGCTATGGCCATGGTGCGGCAAACGCACCGCGCTGTAACGCGAATAAGTGAGGTCATAATTCCAACGCTTATTGCGTGTCTGGTAGGCCAAATTAACAAAATAACGGTGGCGTGGCAACAAGACTTGATTTTGAAGCTGACCATTGTACAACGCGCGGACGTCCTGAAATTTATACGCCAAGCGCACATCAAGGCCACGCAACAACGCGTAGGCAAACTCGGCCTGAAGCACAGTTGCCACTGAATTATCGGCTAGGTTTTTAAAAATGACCTTGTCAAAAATTGAATCGCGGTCGGCAACGAGCTGTTGCGTAAAACGCGTGTGGTAAACATCCAAACTGAGGCTTCCTTTGCGTTTCTTGAAACTAAATCCTTGTACCAACGAGGCCCCCACATTCCATGAGATTTCTGGCAACAGCGCTTGGTCTGCAATCCAGATTTTGGAGCTAGCCAATAAAGATAAATTATCGGCAACGTAATTGGGCATACGCCACGCACGGCCGGCAGTGAGCCGTAGGTCGAGTTGGGGGCTTAGGGCGTATTTGAGGTGCGCGCGCGGTGCAAATTGGCCTCCGGCAAGGTTGTGTTGATCGTAGCGCGCACCTACAACCGCCGAGAGGCGGTTGCCCGAGTAGGTATACTCGGCAAATACGCCCGGTACGATTTCAGTGCGCGTCAGCCCCAGCTGTGCTGCGCCCGAGGGCTGACCAGCATATTGCAAAATCCTAAGCGCCAAAAAACTAGCCCCGACTTTGATTTTGTGGTCTGAATTGCCAATGATGTCGTCGTAAATGGCATTGATGTAAAGGCGGCGTTCTTTGCCCTGAAAGTTGCGGGGGCCATAAAAGCCGTTGAGGTCTTGGGCCTTGAGTTGCGTAATGATCCCCAAACTTTGTGCGGGTTTTTTGCCAAAAAAACCGGTTTTTGAAAAAACCGAAAGGTGTTGGCTATTCAAGCCCATCCCGTAACCTACAGGTGTTTGTTTACTAAAGGTCAGCTGACCACCCGTTTTGTCGTCGGTGTAGGCTTGTATACCCAACTGCGCCTCCATTTTGGGGCCTTGGTAACTGAAACGCTGCAGCAAGTTAATGGTATTGGACAGCGCTTGATCTCTAAAACCATCTTGGTTGTGGTCTTGTTGGCCGTAAATGGCTGCGCCCGAAGCAAACAAGCCCATGTGCCAGCGCTCAGAGAGCCGCTGGCCACCCTGCAAATTGAGCTCGGTGCGGCCAAAGCGGTTTTGGTATACATTGAGCCCCATGCGCGGGAGGTCTTTGGGTTTTTTGAATTCAAAATTGACCAAGCCTGCCATCGATTCATAGCCATTGACCACCGAACCCGTGCCTTTGGTAATTTGAATGGACTCCAGCCAAGTACCCGGAATAACACTCATGCCATAGGCGCTCTCGAGGCCACGCAAAAAAGGAATATTCTCAAATTGCAACTGCGTATAAGCCGCATCGAGCCCGAGCAACTGTATTTTTTTGGCACCAGAAACGGCATCAGACATACTGACATCGACAGTGGCGTTGGTTTCAAAAGACTCAGATAAATTACAACAAGCAGCCTTGCGAAATTCAGCACTGGTGAGCTCTTCCACATGCAGGGTTTTCATTTTGGAAATACCGTGTGCATTTTTGGCGCCGCCCACCACGATATCCTGAACCATTTGACCCGAGACCAACACCACATTCAGTGCTGCAAAACGATCAGAGCGGGTAACTACCAAGCGGTCCGAGCGGTAGCCTTTGGCCACAAACAACAAGGTGTCTGGGCTTTGCTTTCCCAAAAGGATTTCAAAGGTGCCGTCTTCATTGGAGTAGACGGTGGTACCGGAACGCAGGAGCGTAATTTTGACATTTTTAAGTGGTTTGGTTTGCAGAGAGTCTGCACCTTGCACCACGCCCTTGATTTGGGCTTGAAGTGTGGAAAGCATGCATAAACTTCCCAATAAAAAAAAGTATTTCATAGACAATATATGGGTTCAACATTCAATTCATGTATTGAATGCGAATTCATATTTGCCAGGTCTGGTGTAGGGTTTGGATTTGTCTACCTGAGCGCCACAACGGTGGTGGTCGCTTGACTTTCTCTTCAAATGAAGATGGAATAGTTTGGTCAAAATCCAATTGAAATTGCAGCGTGCGTGCTGGAAGCTCCGCAAACCAAACCATTTCTAAATTTCGTAGTTCATAAGAAGAATGAATCTGGTCGAGGGTCGTTTTAATGACCTTTACTTCGTCTGAACAGCAATCTTTTTTGGGTTTTTCATTTTGACAACACGGCGGTAGGTCGGTGTGTGGTTCGGCGCATTGGTGGTCTACTTTGAGCAAAACCGAAGCAAACACACCGTCCATTTCGCAGAAGTGCGTATGGACAGGAACGCCTATTTGCAAAGCGAGCTGCAGGAGGATAAGAAAAGTAACAATCAGGCTTTTCACAACACAAAATTACGAATAAAGAATTACCTTTGCTACCAAATTATTTTCCATGAGTGATCCGATTAAACACGAGTGTGGCATCGCCCTTTTAAGGCTCAAAAAACCACTAGACTACTACCTCGACAAATACGGATCTGCACTTTGGGGCCTCAACAAGATGCACCTCCTCATGGAAAAACAACACAACCGAGGCCAAGACGGCGCCGGCATTGCCAATATCAAACTCGATATGCAACCCGGGGAACGCTATATCTCGCGTACGCGTTCGGTTCAAAAGAATCCTACCCAAGACATCTTTGATCAAATCAACGCCAAGTTCAAAGCCATCTACGATGAAAATCCGACTTTGCTTCGGGACGTAGCTTACCTCAAAAAAAATGTTGGTTTTACCGGAGAAGTCTTTTTAGGTCACTTGCGCTACGGAACTTACGGCCGCAACTCCATTGAAAGTTGCCATCCATTTTTGCGTCAATCCAACTGGATGACCCGTAATTTGGTGGTAGCCGGTAACTTCAACCTCACCAACGTCGACGAGCTCTTTGATACCCTTGTCGATTTAGGGCAACATCCTAAAGAGAAATCGGATACCGTTACGGTTATGGAAAAAATCGGGCATTTTCTCGATGTCGAAAACGACGAACTCTACGAGCGCTACAAAGCGTTGGGCTATGCCAAAACCGATATCTACGCCCGCATCCAAGACGAACTCAAAATCGATAAAATCCTCAAAAAAGCCTCTGAGCGCTGGGACGGCGGCTACGCCATGGCCGGCCTCATGGGCCACGGCAGCGCCTTTGTACTCAGAGACCCAAGCGGCATTCGCCCCGCTTTTTGGTACGAAGACGACGAAATTTGCGTGGTGGCCTCTGAGCGGCCCGTCATTCAAACCGCATTCAATCTCAAAGTAGAGGACATCCAAGAACTCAAACCTGGCCATGCCCTTATCATCGAGAAAAAAGGCCAAGTCAAAGAAATCCAAATCAATGCACCGCGCCAATTGGCCCAGTGTTCTTTTGAACGCATTTATTTTTCGCGCGGCTCCGATGCCGACATCTACAAAGAACGCAAAGCGCTCGGGCGCCTTATTGTCAAGGATGTCTTAGAAAGCGTTGGTCACGACTACGACAACAGCGTTTTTTCATTTATTCCGAATACCGCAGAGGTTTCCTTTTACGGCCTCATCAAAGGCCTCGAAGAAGCTCTCAATCAGGATAAAATCAAGCAAATTCAAGCTTTGGGCGCTGAAGCAAGCACTGAGGCCATTGCAGAAATTGTCAAGCGCAGGGCGCGCATTGAGAAAATTGCCATCAAAGATGCCAAATTGCGCACCTTTATTACCCAAGACGACTCCCGCGACGACCTCGTTGCGCATGTCTACGACATCACCTACGGTTCGGTGCGCCGCGGTACCGACAACCTGATCGTCATTGACGACAGCATTGTGCGCGGCACCACACTCCGTCAAAGTATTTTGCGCATCCTCGACCGCCTGGGCCCCAAGAAAATAGTCGTGGTTTCCTCGGCGCCGCAAATCCGCTACCCAGACTGCTACGGCATCGATATGGCCAAAATGGGCGATTTCATCGCCTTCGAGGCAGCAATTGCACTTTTGCGTGAAACCGGCCAAGCACAACTCATCGACGACGTCTACAAAGCGGCCTTAGAACAAGTGCAATTGCCCAAAGAACAAGTCAAAAACGTGGTTCAACGCATCTACGAACCATTCACCGACCAACAAATCTCGGCGCAAATTGCCAAAATGCTGACCCCAAAAGGCATGCAAGCCGAGGTCGAAATCATCTACCAAAGCGTAGCAAATCTGCATGCGGCCTGCCCTGGCCACACCGGAGACTGGTATTTCACTGGCAACTACCCTACCCCTGGCGGCAATAAAGTCGTGAACCGCGCTTTTATCAACTGGATGGAAAAACGCAACGAAAGGGCGTATTAATCGGTTTTTAATTGACCAATCTATTTGGCAATTGCACTTGCATTTTAAAAACCTGTGTTTCGATTTCTTCCTTGAAGTCTATATGCGCTTTCAAAAAGAACTGTAGCGCTGCACTTAAACTTTGCGAACTATCCACCTCTTTTGCAAAACCTAAATCAAGAAAAGCATGTGCCTCTGGGAACTTTTGGTGCTTTGGGCCAAACAAGAGTGGCAAGCCATAAGCCGCTGGTTCTAGGATATTGTGCAAACTGCCGCTGAAACCACCCCCAATAAATGCCACGCTTCCGTACTGATAAGCTGCGCTTAAATGGCCAATAGTGTCTAGAATCAAGATTGGAGATGCAGAAAGATCGGTGTCTTTCATCTTTGAAAAAAACAGGGCCGCTGGAAATTGGATTTTTAAACGATCCAAATGGCGCTGAGAGAGGTCATGGGGTGCAATGAGTATTTTACAATTCAATTGCGCATGTATTTCGGCAAGAAGCAACTCTTCTTGGGGCCAACTGCTCCCTAAAACAAGGAGTTTATGGCCTTTGGCGAATTCCGCAATAATTGGATTGGCCTGTGCTTTGGCTTTGGCTGCTAGTACTCTATTAAAGCGCAAGTCGCCGAGTAGTTCTATTTTAGTGGCGGCTATACTCGCCCGAAGCAATAATGTTTGGGTCGTTTCATTTTGTACCCCAAAATAGCTGACGCGCTGCAACGCTTTTCTAAAAAACCCGCCATACCACTTGAAATACACTTGCGAAGGGCGCAACAAAGTAGCCACCGAACAGACCTCCATACTTGCGTTTTGAGCAGCACGCAATAAATGAGGCCAGAATTCATATTTCAATAAGTACAGCCGCGAGGCACCCACCTGTTGAACCAAGCGCGCCATTGAACCAGGTAAATCGGCCGGCAGATAAAACACTGCATGTGGCACAAAACCCCGCTTATGATAATGCTGCATGCCCGACGGCGAATAAAAACTAACCACAACTTCTAGCTGCGGGTCAGCGGCCACACAAGCCTCGATAAGCGGCAGTGCCATGTCGTATTCTCCGAGAGAAGCGCAATGAAACCAGAATCTTTTGTTGGAGGATGAAGGATTTTGCGCTAAGATCTCGAACGTTTCTTTTCTCCCGTCATTTAAAAGCTTGGCTTTCGGGTGCCACAAAGCCACCAATCTCAAAAACAGATGGTAACAAAAGATTGAAAAGGTATAAAGCAAGCCCATGAATCGATTCAATGCGAAATTAATCGAATTGAATGGAAATTTGAACTTTGCCACCTAAACCTTTTTCGACTATTTCAAAGAGTGTTTTGAGCGTCATATTGCTTCCATCGTTTTCGAGGCGAGAAATAAATGTTCTTTTCTTTTCTACCAATTGAGCCAGTTGTTCTTGAGTGAGCATTTTCTCCTCCCGGGCCTTACGAAGTAATAATCCAATCTTAAAAGACTCAAATTCACGTTCAAGGTCGTCTCTTCTTTGAGTACCTTCCTGACCGTAAACTTTATCTTTAATTTGATTCCAGGAAATTATTTTATTTTCTTGATTTGTCATGATAGTATCGTTTCATTAAATCCTTTGCCAACTTCTTCTCGAATCTTCATACAAAGATAATAAATGTAACTTATATGTTTCTAATTTGTGAGAAAAATTCCACACAATTATAAAAACGAAAACTACACGTATTAATTATGATCGTACCCTCTCTTTTCCTAAGTATAACGGGATTCTACACGCAAAACGCCAAGCACTTAACAAAAATTATATTTAATTATCGGAAGAAATATATTTAATTATCGGAAGATTTATTTTAAATTTACGGAAAATAAGCATGAAATGATATCGCGTATACAAGCTGAAAAAATCAAGGCGATGACTAAGTTATTTCCTGTTTTGGCGTTAACTGGCCCAAGACAATCAGGAAAAACGACCTTATTGAAGGCTTGTTTCCCAAACTATCGTTATGTTTCATTAGAGAATTTACAGCAACGAACGTTTGCGACACAAGATCCGGAGGGCTTTTTGAAACATTATGACTGCTTTGTCATTTTCGATGAAGTTCAACGCGTACCTACTCTATTTTCCTATCTGCAAGAAAAAGTGGATGCTACTCAACTCCCTGGTCAATTCATTTTGAGCGGTTCACAAAACTTTTTATTGTTGCAAAGCATTTCACAATCATTGGCAGGACGCGTTTACTTAATGGACCTACTTACGCTGACTTTCAATGAAATCAGGCCCTATTCTTCAGGAGAAATTACGGAAGAATTGATAAGGGGAGGTTATCCAAAAATTGTGAGTACGGGTATGCATCCCCAAGACTATTTTCCAAGCTATGTTCAGACCTATGTAGAACGGGACGTAAGGACACTTCTAAATGTGCAAGACTTAAGTAAATTCAAGAAATTTATTTTCCTCTTGGCTCATCAGGTAGGACAGCTATTTAATGCCTCAAGTTTAGCAGTTAAATTGGGCGTCAAACCACCAACTATTCAAAGATGGCTTTCACTACTAGAGACAAGCTACATCGCTTTTACGCTTGCACCATGGCATCAAAATTTAGCCAAACGCAGTATCAAAACCCCCAAATTATATTTTTATGACACCGGCCTACTATGTCATATCCTCGGCATACAAAGCGCTGAAAATCTCACACAAAGCAACTATAAAGGTGCCATTTTTGAAAACTACGTTCTGCTCGAAATTCTGAAACATCAAAAATCAAATGGTATTGTTACACCGCTGAGCTTTTATCGCGACCACGACCAACATGAAATAGACCTCATTATCGAAAGGCCCGAACAAATTCAACTTATTGAAATGAAAGCCAATTTAACTGTTAAATCTGAGCACCTTAAAAATTTACATTACCTCGACCAAAAACTTACCAATATCAGTATAGAGCACACGCTAGTCAACTTTATGGAAGAAACACAAAAAAGAACAAACGAAACCATTTTATCTTGGAAAGACATCTCTACGATAGTCAAGTAATAGATTGTTATCCCCAATATCAATTATAATAATACTCTCTCGGTTCTGCCGAATAAAATGGGATGTACCAGCCTACTCTGAAACCGGTCTGGAGGTCGAGGCGGCGGGCGCTTGAGACCGGGATGTCGGGCTGGTCAAAATTGATGGTGCGGCGGTTATAGGTGAAGCCTTGTTGAAAGTAGAAGCCGGCGTAAAAACTTGCAGAACCACGGTTATTGAGAAAAGAGTAGCCGACGAATTGCTGAAGGTTGAGCCCTGTTGTGAGGCGGTCATAGCCTTTTTTGTAGTCGAGTTCGAGTTGCGGCACCACGTTGTCGTTGGTTTCGATGCGCAAACGGTGTAGCATAAAGCCGCCGCTCAACTGAACCAAAAGGCCGCTGTTGCGGTTGGTTTGGTTCAAGGGAAACAAACGACCAACATAGGCATTGGCATGCACACCGCGCGGATACACCAGCACAGATGCCGGCATGCCAAGGTCATTGGTGATGTTGCCCGAGGCGTCTACTAAATGATCAAACAAGCCCGTGAGGCGAACGTTGTCAGAGAACCAGAAGTCAGACTCAATACCAAAGCTCCAGTTGTTTTGAAGTTTGTAACCTGCGGTCAGGCCTACCCTGTTGAAATAGCCATAGCGCGCCGCCAGATCGCCGCCACTAAAAGCGCCGCCGTAATGAACCCCCACCACTGGCAGGGCTACGGGCGCTGAACCGGAGACCTGGGCGTGGAAAGGCGTTATTAAGACAAAAAACAATATTAAAGTAAGGAGGTGTTGAAAACGCATGTGAATAAATCTAATTGAATATATAATATTCTGCGGTTACAAGCGCAAGATATGACGTTTTATTGCAATTCCGTTTTGATTACAATCAATGATATAACTGCCACTTGGCAATTTAGATAGGTTTACTTGGTGCACTGGTTCGATAGATGAAAGGGTAGCCTGTAACAAACAATGGCCTTGCATATCATAAATGGATACCGAGCTAATCCCAAAGCCGCTGATACTAATTTGATCCGTAAACGGATTAGGTGCAATTTGCAAGTCATTTAATGCGGTTGTACTGATTCCCAGTTCGGTATCAACATAGAAACTGTCTAAAGCGGTACAACCTGCCTGATCAATGACACTTACGCTGTACCAACCTGGTGCCAAGCTATTGATATCTTCGGTTTCTAATCCATTCGACCACAAAAAGTAATAAGGCGCAGTAGCACCGCTTGGAGCCAGATCAATCGCACCATCTTGACCAAATAGTTCTGGACTAACGGTGGCACTCAATGAAAGCTGTTGTAAATTACCAACAAATATGCTATCGGACACTATACAATTCATGGCATCAGTTACGAAATAGTGCACATAGCCGCCACTGAGACCCAAAAGACTGTCCGTATTTTCTAGAAAACCCGGCCAGCTAAAGTAATAAGGCGCGATGCCATTTACTGCGGTCAAATAAACACTTCCATTGGCTACACCTGTACAGAGGGTTGGTAGTGCTGTTGCACTTACCTCAAACAAAGAACTATCGATTTGGTAAAATAGCGTATCCGCACAAGTAAGGCTGTCGGTTACGATCAACTGATAAGATCCAGCAACCAAGTCAGTGATTTGCATACCCGTTTGCGCTTGACCATTCATGTACAAAGTATAAGGAATCACACCATTTTGTGGATCAACACTAATAAAACCAGAATTAGTACCTGCGCAAATGACAGCAGAACCATTGATTGCGGTGGTGAGATTGGAAAGACTTTCGACCTGAACGACTACCGTATCTAAACAACCTAAGTTGTCTAAGAGGTAAGCCGTATAGCTTCCGGCAGAAAGATCCTGAATTTGTGGACCTGAGAAGCCGTTGTTCCATGAAACTAAATAAGGTGCCTGACCCCCTATCAAATTCAATTGTATTTGGCCGTCAGTAAATCCTTGGCAGGACACATGCTCAATAAGCGTATTGCTTTGAATAGCTGAGGCGCTATTTGGAGTAAAAGTAAGGGTGTCTGTACATCCTTGCGCATCAGTCAACACAATGGTTTGCGAAGAAGTTCCAATGCTGATCAGTGTTGATGCTGATTGCTGGGTTGAAAGCCAAAGATAAGAATAAGGCAATGTGCCTCCTTGGGCTTGCGCTTGTAATATACCATTTAACGAATAAGGACAAGTTGGCGCTTGCACTTGTTGCACCTGAACAATAAGGGGGAGTGGTTCATTAATTTGAACTACCAATGAGTCAACACATCCATTGGTATCGGTCAATACGCATAATTGATTACCTGCTGATAGACCCGTTTGAAGTGATCCCGTTGCAGAGAACATTGGCCAATTAAATAAATAAGGTGCGGTTCCACCTGAAGCCTGCATTTGAACATTGGCATTACTTTGCCCATTACAGGAAACATTCGTTAAATTCTGTATACCCAACTGCAAAGGAGCAGGTGCTGCAAGCGTTAAAGTTTGACTAGCAACACAACCATTGGTATCCGTCACGGTACAACTATAATTACCCGCTTGGAGGCCTCCAGCAACAAGAGTTCCCTGTCCATTTGATGGGGAGGGAAACCAAACTATTGATTGAATTGCCGCTAAATCCTGCACAGCAACACTGAGCTGTCCATTCGTTGCATCATGGCAAGTCGGTAGTTGTTGCGCTTGTAAGCTCAATTGCGGGCCATTTACATTTGCTACACTAAAACTTTGATTGAGCGTACAAGAAAGGCTATCTGTAATTGTAAGTTGATATGGACCCGCCACCACATTTTGTAGATTCAAGCCCGACTGATTATTGCTCCATATCGCTTGTAAAGGCCCAGTGCCACCAATGGCCTGGAGCTGAATTCCGCCATTTGCTTGCCCACAATATGCTGGCTGGGTACCTTGCAGCTGAAGTTGAAGTGCTGGCGGATTGACAAGCGTGGTCGTCAATTGGGTTGTACATGAATTAGCGTCTTGTACTGTACAAGTATAACTACCTGCTACAAGATTCTGTAAGGCCGGCTGTGTGCTTTGTATTGGTAGCCATTGATACACATATGGCGTTGTTCCACCAATCGTGTTTAATGCAATTGAGCCATTATTTTGCCCAAAACAACTCGGGTTTTGCGAAAAAGCCAATTGTAATTGTAGCGGCTGTGGTTCAGTGATGGTTGTGCTTAGTGAAACACTACAAGCATTTTGATCCTGTGCGGTAACCGTATAAAGTCCAGGGGATAAATTTATTTGTTGATTGCCCGTAAGTCCAAGGCCTTGCCAGCTGTAACTGATATTTCCAATGCCGCCCGTGGCTAATACACTGAGCGCTCCGTTGTTTGCACCTGCACAGTTGCTATTTGACTGAGCCAACAAATTGATTTGAAGTGGAGGGGGTGCTGTAACGCTTATTAATGCGGTTGTTGTACACAAGTTGGCGTCTGTTACCTGCACGGCGTATTGACCAGCAGGTAACCCGGTCTGAATCAGAGAATCCTCCAAAAGACTTGGCCAAAATACAGTATACGGTGCAACACCACCAATTGGTTGGACTTGCCAAATAGCTGCACTATCCAGACTACATTCATTGGGTTGCAATTCCTGCGTATTGACCGTTAATGAGGCAGGCTGAGTCAATTGCACCGTTTGTTGTACACTGCAATTATTGGCATCACTTAATGTTAATTGGTAAGTTCCTACAGGTAGATTCGTTTGAACGGGATTTTGAATCGATCCGTTAGACCAATTATATGCATAGGGCTGTTGCCCACCTACGGTACTGAAATAAATTGCACCATTTGATGCACCAAAACAAGCGACATTTTCAATGCTATCCAATATAAGTTGTGGCACGCTTGAGCTCATGACAAGCGTCGTACTGAAAGGCAACTGACAATTGTTTTCATCGGTAATTAAACAACTATAGTTACCAGGTGCTAGGTTATTAAGTGTAGATACATTCAAGGCGCTAGGTTGCCAAGCAAAATTAATTTGTCCGGAAAAACCAATAGGATTCAATGCGATGGATGCATTGTTTTGGCTACAAGTTGCTTGTTGAATTTGCGCATTTAAAGACAAGGGTAAACATGGCTTAAAAATAGGCGTAATAGCAAGAGCTACAAATTGATTGAATTGCTCTAAAGGCGACCAAGTTGTGGAACCAAATGGATTTTGGTTCCAACGGCGATAAGTATTGTTGGGTTGGTAATAAAATGCAGAACTTCCTAATTGCAAGTTACCTGCTTGTTCGGTGATACCAATAAAATAGGTGCCTGGCGTTAAATTTAGTGCTCCTGTGGTAAATGGCAGACTCAGCGTTACACCATTTGTATTATGAAGAGCGGTAGTGGTAAAATTGGCGCTTTGCGCAAGTGCTGTTCCGGTAGGAAGACCTTGCGCGTTGGTGGCATAGATTTCTACGCGGACAGGCTGATTAGCCGGGGTGCCCGGACGCAATACAAAACGTACGGAATCGAGCACATCGGCATAAGCTAACTGAAAACATTGCCCAATGATGCCATTATCATAGGCTGCACTAACGTTGTTTCCGATGCCCACACCACCAGTTGCTCCAATGTGCTCTGCAAGTTGGTTGGTGCTGCGCACAAAGGTAGTAGAAACAGAATTGTTGATTGTTTGTGCATCACCAGGACAGAGCACCTCATAATCAATAGTATAAGTACCAACTTGATTAATTGTAAAAGAAGGCACGCTCAAGTTGAATGTTTGGTTAGCACCAATTGAAATAGGCGCACTCGTGGCTGTGTAAATGATTTGTTGGGCTGCGTTTTTTACTGTGACCTGTAAACTGACATTATTGGCCGTACTGGCACCATTGTTTTGGGCGTTTAAAGAAAAGTTCAAAGGGGTGCCATTAGGGTGCTGACGCGTAGAGACAACGGTATAATTTCCGCCAGGATTTTGATGATTGCTAATCGCAATATCTACTGCAGGGTCTGGACCAAATTTGGGCCGCAACATAAAAACATATTGTAAACTGTAATCTTCAATGGCATTCCAATTCCCTGCACCAACTTTAATGTAACTTGCACCAGTTCTATATAGCGCCGTAGCACAACCCACAGGAAATGGTGTTGTGCCACTTTTGTATATGCCTACGAGATAAGAGCCGGCAGCAAGATTGAGTGCGGTAGGCAAATTATAGGTATGCCAACCAGCTCCTGTAGCTAAAATGGCTGGTGATTCCCAAAAAGGACTCGTATCAATGACACCTCCATTGATATTAAACAGCTGTATGTGATAGTTCTGTGTGGTCGAAGGGCTCTGTAAATAATAACGAAAACCCGTAAAGTTGTCTGGGCCCGTTAATGTAAAGCGCGTGGCTTGAACATAGTCAGAGGTTGTACTCCAGTTAAAAGCTGCATTGTAAATACCGTTATCTCGAGCAAGCGTATTGTAATCTAATACCAGCGTTTGGAGTTGTTGGTCATTAGAAACAACCCCATCTAGCGTAGGCTGAGTTTTGGTATATTTGATCTGATAAGTTTTGCTTACACTCAGATTTGGAGCCCAAGTGCCTGCAATCAAATCGAGTTCAGCCCCTACGGCTAGCGTTTGCGGGTTACTGGTAAATGTTGCAATGGGGCTACTCGTGTTTGGTAATTCATATACTTCTACGACCAAAGCCACTGAGGTCAGGGCACTTGCCGAATAGTTTTTGAGCCTTGCACCCAATTGGATGCCATTGGCGGCCTGTGATATCGGAATTCGGGTATATGGATTCAGTGCACTCAGTACACCAACATCATTGTTATTTGGCAAGGCGCTATAGCTAAAACTCCAAGAAAAGCTGGTGTTTTCCCAGTAGTTATCCCATTCAAAATAATAAGTTGCCCCAGCCAATAATATCAAGTTTTGAATCCGAGAGGCGTATTCACTAGCACCGGTAGAAATGCAACCTGCAAAGTCGTCGTTGTTGGCCACTGCTTGTAGGTTACCACAGGTTCCAGACCAAATCCATAAACGCGTATCGGCACCCCCACTACATGAGCTGATTTGCAGCATACCGCTGGTTGCAGGCGTATATTTGTACCATCTTGCCGCCGTAGCACCGGGTTGGCTTGCGCCTGTGCCGCTTAATACACCAGAAGTAAAAGTGCCTGGGGCTGTAAGATTGGTAGCGGTTGCACAAGTTGTTTGCAAATAAGCCTTATTGGGCAACAAGAATAGGAGTATTAGAACAGTGAGTAGCTTCATTGATGCAGTTTGTAGGTTTAAAGTTACGGCATATTCAGAAAAGTCAGCATCTTTGTAAGATAATACGCTTTTATGAGCCTTATTTTAATTGATAATATCCTTGCTACGTTAAGACCACACAAAAACAATTTTGTATTGCGTCAAATTGGCCAACAAGCCTTACTCTACCCCGTAGTTCAAGAAGTCTCCTCATTGGATGCTTACGTTACCCTCAACGAACTGGGGCTAGAACTTTGGCAGCAGCTCATTGTTGCAGAAAAGAATCCCGAAACGGTATTTGCAAGCATTCTCGCTCAGTACGATTGTAGCCCAGAAGAGCTGCAGGCAGATAGCCATGCCTTTTTAGAAGAGCTCAGTGCTTTTATGCTTCAACAACACTAACATGAGCCCGCGTTTTACACTGCAAATAGCCGACTTATATTTTACTTTATCTGCCGAAAGCACTTACAAAATAATGCTAGATACAGGCATGAACGGCTTTGTACTCGATGAACTGAAAACCACCGGATGGCAGGTTTTTGTGCATCCAATGCAAAACGCACCCAACTGCGCAGCCTATACGCGTGTTTACGAAGCTATTCAAGCAGATGGCCAAACGCTATGGCAAATAGACGAAAGCAACACAGGGCACAAACTTTTGCGCTGCAAACGCGCAGACCAAAACCCCATGCAAGAAAGCCACTTGGTTTTTTACCAACCCGGCAAGCAGCAATTTGATATTTATTGCCACCCTGCATCTGATGATCATGAAATTTTAGAGCCGCTTGCGTATCCTGTAGCGCCTCTTATCTGGCATGTGGCCCTTCAAGGACTTACCGCTTTTATGCTGCACGGTTCTGCCGTGATTCACAATGGAGAAGCGCTCATTTTTACGGGTTTTAGTGGCCGCGGAAAGTCTACAATGGCTGGCCTTTGGCAAAAGGATGGTCATGTAGTGATCAACGATGATCGCCTTATCTTGCGTCTTATCGACGATAAATGGTGGGTCTATAATACGCCCATGCACTACCCAGATGCAGCCAAAGCAGCGCCTTTGCGAGCTATTTTTGCCATTAGCCATGGCCAAACAAATGAAATGATCACGCAAAACCACTTCGATGCCCTGCAAGCCATTTTACCCAATTGCATACAGCACGGTTACGATACCCAAGAAATTGAGGCGCGTTTGGCTATTGTAGAACAGCTCTGCCAAAGCGTTTCGGTTTATCGCTTGCCTTTTGTGCCAACCCAAGATATTGTCACATACATCAAAGCGCATGTCTGAGCAATTTAGTGTAGAACTAAAGTTGGTGCTGGCCTTGAGCCATCCCGAAGGGCTACAAGTAGAACAAGCCAACGCGCTTTGTAGGTCAACTATCAATTGGCTGCGTTTCATTGACATTTGCCACCGCCAGCACGTCAGTGGATTTATCCATGCGCGCTTGGCGGAATATCCTGACCTCTCTTTACCGAAAAAGGTTCTGCAAGCTTTTAGCGCTTATGCAGCAAAAACAACGGCTAGAAATTTATTTATGCTGAGTGCATTTGAGCAGCTCGGCGCGGCATTTGAAAAAGCTAAAATTCAAATAGTAGCATTCAAAGGAATAGACTACATAGAACGTATTTATTCAAGCATTGACCAACGCTTCTTATCGGATTTAGACTTACTCATTAAGCCAGAAGATTTGGAGCGAACGCGTGCCTTGCTCGAATCTATAGGCTATAATTGCATCGAAAACATCAGGCAATCTCGTTTTCACGAAAAACGCTACGGTTATATTCACGCACCTCTACAATGTCAAAAAGGAGGTGTCTCAATAGACCTTCATAACCGTTTGGGCAAAGAGCAAATGCGCATCAATGAGCAAGTTTGGCAAGAAATAGTGCCCAAACAAAACTATTACGTAATGAAACCAGCTTTTGCCTTGCTCTATCATTGCTACCACTTAAATAAGCATGTCTATGGCCAAGGCTTTAAATTGAGCCAGCTGCATGAATTCTTCAGCCTATCTAACAAATGCAGTGAAATAGAAAAACAACTGGTATGGCAGCACGCTACTGCAATAAATGGAAGCCAGTGGCTCGTGAACAGCAACGCCCTACTCCACTATTTCTATCGAACCGAAATAGCACATCCATTTGATAAGCAACAAAAGCACCCCCAAATAGAGCACAACATTTTAAATTGGATTGAAAAAGAAGAGGTAGCCAAAAATCTAGAAGTCCTCAAACAATTGAACCCACTTGAATGGTTTGCTTTTGGATTTTTTCAAGTCTTTCCGACAAAAAACTACCTCAACCAGTGGCACGCTAAAGGCCAAAAACAAAACAGTTATTTCAAGCTATGGCTTATCCGTGCTTTAAAGATGGTTAGTAAAATATACGTTCGTCTCACCAAACGCGCATAAAAGCCATAATAACGGGTCAAAAACATTTTCTTTTGATATGCACTCGCGGGTCTCCACTCGGTATCTGACTTGCGCACCATCTCGAGCACACCTATAACTTTATCCCTGTCTACTGGCTCATCCCAAAAAGAATTGGCATCACCCCGACAAATCAAATGCCCATCATGCACTGCATGCACCCGGTGCAAAACCGCCTTTTGTGGCCCAACAAAAAAGGCGACTAAGTCGCCTTTCTGAATTTCTGTATGTACTGCTGGCTTCAACAAAACACGCTCCCCTGGCCTAAGCACAGGAAACATGCTGAATCCACTCAACACATGCTCAGTGAGCATTAGCGGATGAGGAACTTACTGATTCCTTCAATAAAACCTGAACCAGGATCAAGTGGTGGCGCTGATAACATTACTAAGCTCAATTCAGTATCAATCTTGACCTCTTTTAAAGTTGGCTTAGTATATTTCTTTCTAAGTGGCGTGTTATTCATTTTATTTTTCATGTCTGAATGCTTATTGTATAAATACTTTCTTCTTTTCAGTAGATAGTCCGTTAGAAACTTCCACAATGTATATACCTTGTCCCTGACTGATTTGGAAATCAAAGCGAAGTCCATCACCATTAAAAGATTCTAATACTTTACCATTTATGTCCACAATTCTTACGAAACTAGAGGTAGACTCATCTGCCTGACTCAATTCAACTGTTACTTTACCAGTAGAATTTGCATTGATTTCAATATGAGCGTTATGAGATTCACTAACGAGATCATCGATTGAACTTGGACCTGTAGGATTTGATGTGGCTAAAGGGATATTAAAGTGTAACACAAATCTGTTGCTAAGCACTCCTGAGTTCGCATAAAACTGATAACATGTATCCAAGGTGAGATCATGCATAACACCCTCTAATTTATCTTCTAGCAAGAGTACGCCAGCTTCAAGTTGTAATTCCAATAATTCAAAGCTATACCAACCATTCGCAGGACATTCTACTGTAACCGGCATAGAAACTTTAGACTTATTGTTTTTCAAGGTATTTATAACAAGCTTCTTCCCAGAATTTGGCGTGTAAGCTTGAACTACCCCACTTGTAAACATTTTTTCTGAGTCGAAGGCATCAAAACCATTCTGTGCAGATGACGACAATGCTGCAATGAATTGATCCTTTTGTTCGCCGAATTTCACATTGATTCTTGCTAATGCCTCTATTGGAGATGTCGTGCGCAATTGTCCGGCTCCGGAAGGATTTGCAGATGCCATATTATAGTCATATGAAATATTACCTGAACTTGATCCTGCATTTACACGAACCCAAAAACCTTGCATTGGCGCAATGTATCGCATTAAGGAGACTATTGCTTGATTATTTCCCTGAATAGCATTAAGTTGCCAGCCCAGTCCTGTACCCAAACCTGAAACAGGATTATATGTATCAAACACCATTTGTGTTTCATTACCAGTTGAAGACGAATTGGTTCTAACCCAAACGCTTGGCTGAAGATTATTTGTGCCCGAATTTGAGCCGTCAAATACCTGATCAAGATCTAAATACGCAGTGTATGGATTTGAAATCAAATGATATCCGGATAAAGAAGTATTTGAGGTTCGCGTCAAAGTTTTACTAATAGCAGAGGTCACATATGGACCTATTTGATCTACGACAAGCGAAGTTCCACCAAGATTACGGTATACATATCCATTCCCTGGAATTAAGTAGCCGTTGTTATAAATCGGAGCGACATATCCATTTGTTGCATTTAAGCTTTCGTTCCAAGACCACATTTGAGTACCAGTTGGGTTTGAAGCAGATGCAACACTACCAAATGCAGAACGTTGTGTTACTGAAGTCGTTGGCCCGACATACCAAAAACGAGATGGTGTAAAGGTTTCCGTGGTCTTATAAGTACCTGTACAAGAACCATTTACCGTTGTACCGTATTTAATAGTGGCCCCATTAATAACTTGAACTAACCCTCCATTATAAAAAACATTTGTTATATTCACTCGTCCAGTTTCGGTGATTATCACTGCACCTCCACATTCAATTGTTAAATTGGTAAACTCTTGGTATCCATCAATATAAACTGTAACTCCATTCGGTACAGTGGGACTTGTTGGAAGTCCACCACACCAATTGTTCACATCATTTAAATCATATGCTTGAACTCCGTTGATTAGCACAGTCCCTGCTGAACCAGTCCAACCATTGGCGTTAACAGTTACTGTGCTAGTTGCAGTATTTTCACAGCCGTTTGCATCAGTACCTGTTACTGTATAAGAATGTACACCAACAGCAGGTGTAAATGACACTCCATCTGCAATACTGCCTGTCCAAATATAGTTGTCAGCACCTGAACCACTTAAGGTCACACTTGTACCTTCACAAATAGTTTGATTTTCTGTAGCATCTACGTCTGGAAGCGAATTGACCGTTATCGTTATATTTTGTGTTTTTGAACATCCATTTGATCCGCCACCCGTGTAAGAATATGTGGTGGTAGAAGCAGGCGATAAATTGACAGTAGCAGAGGTAGCAGTGGTACTCCAATTATGATATATGGCATCTACACCACCAAGATTCACAACGGTAATATCGGTATTTTGACCTAAACAAATTGAGGTGTTACCTTGAAATGTATAGTTCGGTAACGCATTAACCGTTACAGTGCTCGTTGCAGTGTTCATACAACCGTTTGCATCAGTACCTGTTACTGTATAATAATTTACACCAACAGCAGGTGTAAATGACACTCCATCTAGAATACCGCCTGTCCAAGTATAGCTGTCAGCACCTGAACCACTTAAAGTAACGCTTACACCATCACAAACGGTTTGATTGGGTGTGGCTGATACCGTTGGTAGTGCATTAACTGTTACAGGGCTTGTTGCAGTAGCGTCTGAACAACCACCTGTACCTGTTACAGTATAGGTCATTACAGATGTCCCAGCACCTACACCTGTTACTTCACCAGAAGAAGCATTAATAGTTGCGACATTTGTATTTGACGATGACCATGCCCCTGCATCGCCGGTAGAAGAAAGTGTAGTGGTTCCGTTTTCACAAATGTCAGTAGTTCCTAAAATTACACCTGCAGAAGGGGCTGGGGTTAGGGATACGGTAATTTCACGAAATCCAGCCGAAATGGGATCGAAGCCGGGCAATCTGTAATGAACTTTATAGCTGTGATTATCTATTAAAACATCAGCAGCGTCAAGCTCTTGAGATACGTTATCCAAATCGTACCACACCAAATCATATTGACTATCGAAAAGGGTTGTTTCTTCAATTTTTGAGGTTAAATCTGCTATAGTGGCACCAAGACACAAGTCTACCGTTAGGCTATTAAATTCAGGAGGATTATTATATTTATGAACAGGAATTGTAAATGTTATGGATTCATTATAATCTGTCGCATAACATGAAGACTTGGCAAAAATGAAAAAATCGATGGTTTGACCCGATGAAATAGACAATAGGGAGAAATCCTCAGAAATATTCAACCCCGATGTTAAGTCATAATCTTGATCTGCCGTAGGGGGAACAGAAGGAGGGACTAATACATTCCAAACATTATCCCAATAGGCAGAAATACTCTCAACATCGCCTGATAGCTCAAAATTGAACGGCTGGTCATTACTTGAATTAAGAAATTTAGTGTCTAGAGACGAAGCACTTGTTACTGATAATGATATATATTGAGTCAGATTAATTTCAGTTGGAACATAAGTAAAATATTCAATTCCATCTTTTACAAATCCATTAATAATAAAAAAACTTGAAAACGTTGTTGACGAAGGATTAACTATTATTTCATTTTGCAAGTTTAAATCTTGAAAAAACTTATAAACTCTAGTGTCTCCTTTTGGAGTTGTAGGGCTATGACTAATTCCAAATTGCGGTTGGGTTATTACGTTGTAATAATTTATCGGTGAACAAATATTGTAAGATTGTGTATAACTTAAGGGAGCGTCGTAAATTGTGAATTGAAGTGAAGAGTTAGAACAATAAAAAAAAGTATTCGTAGAGTATACAAAGGGCCAAGCGTAGAATACTCCAGTTCCAATACTATTTATTTCTGAGGACAATCCATCGGTAAATTGAGTGGCTGTTGTAGCAATAATTTTAAATGACGACGTAGAATTATAACCTTGTGCTAATCCGTTAACATAACTTTTATTGGTAGCAACTACTGAGGTGAATGGATTAGTGTTAGTATGAGTTACTACATAACCCCTTATTGCGCTACCGCTTGTGGCAACAGTTGATGAATTTGTAGTCTTAAAATTGACTTTATTATATTCAGAACTACTATTATTAAGTGGTTCACCATTGGTTGCGAATGTTGTAGTTAGATTAGTAACAACTTGCGCTTGAAAGCCAGCTATAGTAAATAAAATCAAAAAAGAAAGTAAATTCCTCATAATAAAACATTTTGTACAAAAGTATCAGTTATTTAATCAATATGCAAGTTATTCTTATGTTAATATGGAAAAGTATTGCACAATTGTGTGAATATTTTTCGTGTTTCGCATGTATTTCTCTTTTAAACGAAGAAATTTTGAACGGTTTGGATGATGTGTTGCAGCTGTTCGTCGTCCATTTCGGTATGGATAGGGAGGGAAATTACGTGGTCGCAAAGCCATTCGGTTTGGGGGAGCGATAGGTTTTGAAGATTGAAGGCGGCGAACATTTGTTGTTTGTGCGCTGGAATTGGGTAGTAGATCATGCTCGGAATATCGGCGGCGGCAAGATGGGCCTGCAGCGCATTGCGGTCGGCGGATTCGAGGATAAGTGTGTACTGATGGAAGACGTGGCGGGAGTCGGTGCTACGGAATGGAATGCAGACGCCAGGAATGCTTGCGAAAGCGGCGTCGTAAACCTCGGCAACTGCACGGCGGGCGTCTATGTATGCGTCAAGGTGTCTTAGTTTCAATTGTAAAATGGCCGCCTGAATGGTATCCAGACGCGAATTACAACCCACAACCTCGTGCACATATTTTTGCTTTTGACCGTGGTTGGCGATCATTTTGATGCGCTCGGCTAGGGCTGGGTCGTTGGTCATGAGGGCACCGCCGTCGCCGTAGCAACCAAGGTTTTTGGAAGGGAAGAAACTGGTGCAGCCGATGTGGCCGATGCTTCCGGTTTTGACTTTGCGACCGTCGGCCAAATGGTAATCGGCGCCGATAGCTTGTGCATTGTCTTCTACAACGAAGAGTTCGTGTTTGGTGGCGATTTCCATGATGGCATTCATATCGGCAGCCTGCCCGTAGAGGTGAACAGGGACAATTGCTTTGGTGCGCGGCGTGATAGCCGCCTCAATAGCACCCGGATCGATACAAAAAGTTTTGGGATCAACCTCCACAAAAACCGGGGTTAAACCAAGTAGGGCAATGACTTCTGTAGTGGCAATGTAGGTAAAACTTGGTGTAATGACTTCGTCTCCTGCTTGAAGACCAAGTGCCATTAATGCAATTTGCAAGGCATCTGTGCCGTTTGCACACGGAATTACTTCTCCTACCCCTTGATATGCTGCTAAATCTTTGGCAAAAGCTTGCACTTGAGGGCCGCCAATGAACTGCGCATTTTCAATGACAGCATGAATGGCTTGATCAATGGATGGTTTGATTTTTTCGTATTGCCGATGAAGATCGACCATTTGGATTTTTCTCATAGCTCAAAAAAAAAGGCGATCGATGACCGCCTTTCGATTCAATGATTGTTGTAATTAACGTACAATCGCAAAAGAAACGCGACGGTTTGCCGCATGGATTTCCTGCGTTACCCCTTCGTATTTCACTTCTTTTGCACCCTTGTAAGTAATAGTGAGTCGAGAACGGTCTACGCCTTTACTCTGAAGGTAGTTCAAGCAGCTTTTTACGCGTGCCTCTGAAAGACGCAAGTTCATGTCGTCAGGGCCGTTGATATCGGCATGACCTGATAATTCGATTTTTATCTCCGGATTCATTTGCATGAACTCTATAAGTTGATCGAGAATGGGATGGTAAACTGAGTTAAGGTATGCTGAACCACTCACAAACAAGACATCGCGAATTCCGAGTTCTGCTAAGATCTTGGCGTCGCGGTCTGCTTGGGTACCGCCAGCATGTACTTCTTCTGGACAACCGTTGAAAGCACCCTTTACAGTTGGGCAATAATCTTGTGCATCCATGATGCCGTCGCCATCCGTATCTATAGTATTGAGGTCAATCACTTCTTTTTGTGCTGGCTGAATAGCGGCGCCATTCCAATCTACATCAGTGCCTTCTGGTGTATTGGGCTCGATGTCTAGGCCATTTGGCACGCCGTCTTTGTCGTCGTCTTGCCATTTTTGCTCAAGAATGATGAGTTGTTTTTCTAAAGTAGAAATGCGATCGAGATCTTTTTGAGACATACGCGGTGTGTAGGTCCAGTCCGCGTGGGTTTTGTTTTTACCGATGTAGTAAGTAGCCCCTACAGACCAATTCCACATATAGCCAGTAAAGCCTCCGCCCGACATTGGGTTGGCATTGGCAAAATTAAATGTTCTGTTTTGGCGAATGTGTGCCATAAAAGCGAGGTCACCGTTGATGCTCCAGTGCTCATTGACTTTGAACTGAGGCGTCATGCCTATAATCAAGTGCCCCATCTCATCGACAGAGCCTTTGTTGAGTTGCAATAATTGATCTGGATTTAGTGATGAGAAAGGCACATTCCACATGGCAGAGTATCCAAACCCAAAATGACCTAATAAACCCAAACGCTGGGTAAAGTCATTAAAATGTAAGACATCAGTGAGATTAATCGTTGGCTCAATAGAAAAACGCAATTTGTGCGTGTTGCTAGCACCGTTGATGAAATTAAAATTATCATAAGCTGCATCTAGCTTCCAACCAAAGCGGTTGTTTTGCATATAGCGGATATGCCCATTGAAATAACCGAGTTGATAAGCTTTCGTAAAGGAATTGGTATAATGCATTCCATCGTGGCCTCCAACGTTTAATCCAATAGACCACTGGTTAAAAGTAGGAATTACTTTATTTGAAGGCGCTTGTGCAGAAATTTGAACGCCAAGGAATATGCAGAAGAAAAAGATCGCTGATTTCATAATTTGTGATTAAGTAGCAAAGTTACATATTATTTTTTACGTTTTCCTTTTAAAAAAACCCAAAGGAAAAAGGTTTAACAATTTTTTGATTTTGCTTTTTGGTTCAGCAGGCCCATCGACATAGTCCGAACCATAACCTGAACCGTAGCCATAACCGTATCCATAGCCGTATCCATAACCATAGCCATAACCATAACCATAGCCATAACCATAGCCGTATCCGTAACCATAAGCCGCTTTTTTAACATCTACCCCGTTGACTAATATACACATGTTTGGTATTTTTTTGTCGTGATAAAGGCTGGCTGGTAAAGCCAACATGTCTTTCTTGATGAGTTCGGCACGAACAACAAAAACGACTAAGTCAGCAAAATGCTGAATATGTAGCGAGTCGGAAACCAAACCTATCGGAGCCGTATCTAATATGATGTAATCATAGCGGCTTTTGGCTTCTTCTATAAGTGTGGTAATGCCTTCTCGCATGAGGAGCTCAGAAGGGTTTGGAGGAACATCGCCTGAAATAATGTAATCCAAATTAGCTACTCCTTGGTCGGCAATAAGTAAGTCATCAAAAGTGAGGTTATCACTTACCAAATAGTTGGTGACACCTATCGTTTTATCGAGATTCACGTAACGACCAATTTTTGGCGCACGCAAATCCATTCCAATGATTAATACCTTTTTATTGCCTTGAGCCAGCGCGTGACCAAGATTGATACTCACAAAAGTTTTACCTTCTTTTGCAATACTTGAAGTAACGAGTAATACTTTTGGCGCTTCATTTTCCTCTCCCAACAAGAAACTTAAGTTACTGCGTGTCATACGAAAAGCTTCGGCGATATGTGTACGGGCATTTTTGGTGACTACAATATTGCGCTCTAAGTCTGAGGCGAGTGGAATTTCGCCAAGAGCCGGAATACGCGTCGGGGCAACATCTTGTAGGCCATGGACTTTGTTGTCAAGGAGTTGTTTAAGGTAAACGTATGCTAACGGCATGACCATCCCTAATGAAAGTGCTAACACATAGGCTATGCTCGATTTTGGAGAAATGGGGCCAGACACAACTGGTTCCATGATTACTTTAGTATTGCCAACCGCTGCTGCTGTTTTAATTTCATTTTCCTCACGTTTTTGCAATAAGAATACATAAAGTGCCTCCTTGATCTTTTGCTCGCGTTCGATATCGCGAAATTGGCGCTCATATCCTGGCAATGCACGTATTTGACCTTGGTATCGGGCATCTTGGTTTTTAAGTGCACGCAGACCAATACGAATTTTTGATTCATTGGACTTCAAACTTTCTGTAAGGCTGTAGCGCAAACCTTCTAGTTGATCGTCTATTTTAAGAATGGTGGGGTTTTTGGCGCTTGTATTTTTACTGAGGCGAATACGGTCTAGAACCAGTTTATTGTATTGCTGTGTAATAGCCACAATACTGGCGTCTTCAAAACCAAGATTCGCAGGTAACAACTCTGTTAAATCTGTTTTAGATTGCAAATAATCTCGGAGGTACTCAATTAAACTGAGTTGAACCGACTGCGTAATGATTTGCTTCTCTAATTCATTGCGATTTTGTGCAAAAGCCTGTCCATCGGATAAAATATTAACCAACTCATGTTTTTCTTTGAAGCCTTCTGCGGTGCCTTCGACTACGTTGAGTTCACCTTCAATAATTTGCATGCGTTCATTGATGAAATCAGAGGTATTTCGCGCAATTTGGTTTTGGTCTGCTATCTTTTCTTTACGGTGATTATCAATAAGTGACCAAATTATTGCCACCATTTTCTTGACTACTGGCCCTTGCAAACTAATCGTTACCAAATCGGAAGGGTTTTCTTGGTCATTTTCAGAAGCTAAAGTAATGGCACCATCTAAGAGGCGAACGGTAGTTTCTAGATCTGCTAAGCCCAGGATGTATTCATCGTTGAGTACAAAATGTGAACTGGAACGCTTACAAATTTTTATTAAGCCAACCGAAGTGGCTATTGGCGTGTTGTAATTGAAGGTGCCCAAACTTTTCTCTGCTTGCAACAACTCAAAACGGTTTTGCGCCTTAATGATTAATTTAAATTCCCCTGCAACTGCTTGCCAAACTGAGTCTGGTTGGCCAACAGGAACAATAGTAAAAGGAGCTCCTGGATAAAGTTCTTGCATGGATAGACCGGTCCGACGACCCAACAAAGTAACGCTTTGACGCAAGCCCAATTCGGTTGAAATGGCACGTAGTACGCCCGGTGTTTTCATTTGTGCAATTTCATTGGCCAACTTAGAGCCCATTTTGTTGCCAAAACCTAGCTCACTAAAAACAGAAAGTTCTTCAATGGCATTTTTTTCTTGATTGGTAAACAAGATTTTTGCCTTTACCTCAAAAATTCGGGGTTGATATCTCAAATAGGCATAAGCAAGCACCAATCCAAAGCCCATTAATAGGAGAACGATTGGCCATAATCTCAAATAAGAGAATAGCAAGGCTTTGATATTCAGCCCAGCCTGGTCTGGTGCTTCTTGTGTAATAACTGTATTTTGTTCTGGATTCATTAATTGAGTACAAATAGGGTATAGATTGATAGCATTAATGAGAGTACTGGTGTAATCACTTGCGTAAATACCCCCACATTTTGACCTTGAAAACGCGCTCCTTTATTGGGCTCTACATAAATGACATCGTTTTGACGTAGGTAGTAAGCAGGCGAAGTGTATATGTCCTTTTGTGTGAGATCTATCCGGAATTCTTCGCGTCTGCCGTTACTTTCCCTGATGACCAAAACATTGTTTCTGATCGCACTCAATTGCAGGTCTCCGGCCATGCCAATTGCCTCTAGGACAGTAACGCGATCTGAAGGCAGGGTATAAGATCCCGGACGTTGTACCTGCCCTAAAACAGTTACTTTAAAGTTGCGAATTTGAATATTCACCACTGGATCTTGCACATAAGCACTAAGTAATTCTTGCAGCTTTTCAATAGCCTCTAAGCGAGTAAGACCAGACATTTGAACAAATCCCAACACTGGGAAATTGATATTTCCATTTGGATCAACTAAATACACGATGTTTTGTAACGCTTGCATTCCTTGAAGTCCGTTAGTATTTTCATTTACATAAAATTGAAAGGCGGCCAAAGCCTCTGCATCTTGACCACCAACCTGAATTTGAAGAAGATCGTCGGGGCGAAGTGTAGGCGCATAAGCAGCTGGATCAAAATTTCTTTTTACGAGAGCACTGCTATCAACAACTTCACTTTCTTGAAGATAAACCATCTTTTCTCTGAGCTTGCAACCACTCGAAGTGATCAAGGTCAAAAGAACAAAAGCAAAGTACAAAAATAGACGTGTATGCATGAATTCAGTTTAAATCAGTCGCATCGCGTTTACGACGCAGTGTAGTCAACAATATTGAGGAACAAACAACTATGAGCACAAGCAATATACCGATAAAGCCTTGGTTTGTATACTTAGCAAGAAAAGTCATTAAAACAAAAACAAACGTATTTATTATTGCCAAAACAAATGCCGTTTTCAAGTGTGACCACTGATAGTAATCCATGATGACATGATGCACGTGATTGCGATCAGCACTAAACGGACTTCTGCCCTCTTTGATGCGAACCACAAAAACGCGGAGTGAATCTAGAACTGGAATAAAAAGTAGCGCAATCAAAACATACGGGAAATTTTGGGCAGGGATATGATATGGGCGCGGATATTCTTGAGCAAGTAGCTCTACAACACAGAGCACAAAAAAGAAGCCAAGCATTAGGCTTCCAGTATCACCTAAAAATATCTTTTTATCCGTAGACATATTAAAACGAAGAAATGCTGCAAGTGCACCTGCTAGTGAAAGACAAGTGTAGAAAAGTACCCATTCGTCAAAATAGTAAAAGAAAAATGCAAACCCGATAGAAAACGATATACCTAGCATTCCTGCCAAACCATCAATGCCATCAATGAGATTGTATGCATTTACAAAAAAAGCGACCACTAAATAAGCAAGCGGAAGGTAAACAAATGGATGTAGGTCTTCTATCAACAAAAAGCCATGCATTGAATGAATTTGAAACTGAGGTGACAGAAAAATAAAGGTAGCCGCCAGTAATTGTGCAAAAAGTTTATTGAGTGGACTTATTCCGGTAAGATCGTCTTTTAATCCGATAAAGAATAAAACAGTTAATCCTGTGGTGAGGTAAATCGCTAATTCTCCTGAGAAAACATGTTCTGCATAGCTTAAACTCAGAAGAAGTGAAATATAGATTGCTACCCCTCCAAAACTTGGCGTAGGATTTGCATGTGACGAGCGATCATTGCGCTTCTCGAACAACCTGCGCACTTTAACCACATTAATTACCGAAGGCAACAATGCATAGGTAATGCCCAAACCAAGTGCAAAAAAAAAGAGGGATTGTAGGAGAATATCTAATTTCATAAAACCTAGTACAAAATTACGAGAATTCTTTCAAAAGGTTGCCTTTCCTACTTCCATAATACGAAGAAATGTGTTTTCTCTTATTTTCTCCTAATTTTTGGTGGGACTAAATTATCAAAACAATAAGTTTACCCCATCTGTCCAACGCACCACTTTCATGCGCTTATCGAGTTGGTGGCGGCCTTCGGGGAGCACCCTGTCAAGGGGGATCTGAGTATGTAAGGCAATTTTAACATAACAACTCATTTCAACGATATGATAATAGCATAAAAAAGCCCCAGCGTTCACCGGGGCTTTATACTTAGCATTTAACCATTGCTATTATTGCTTAATCACACGGATGGTCTTGATGTTTTCATCCTGACGGATGCTGATCAAGTACATTCCCGGCGTAAGGCCTTCACCAATTCTCGTCGAACCAAGTTCTTTGATATTGGCTACTTCGTGGCTTACCACCTTGCCCATCGCATCTACCATGGTTAACTCAATGTCACTGTCACTTTCGCTATTGAGGCGGATTGTAACATATTGCTCGTATGGGTTACGGCTTACTGCTGCGTCCCAAACCAACTCCTCATCGAGCTTGCTTGTTGCATCTTCTTGCTCTTCATTGTTATTGAGGTCAATACCTAATGGTGAAGTGCCTGTAATAACTCTAGCAAGACTCATGTTGCCTTGACATAAGGAAGTTCCGTAGAATGCACGAACAGTGTATGAACCTGCACTTGTTACTGCAATGGTTTGGTTGGTTGAACCTGAGTTTACTGTTGAGGTCATTTCAACACCATCT